>Ga0256405_10008058_pt1 | contig 15361 bp, 10 predicted proteins | sample RumenRJG_02DNA_FD_189096 | JGI IMG/M metagenome (GOLD analysis project Ga0256405, IMG submission 189096) | Bovine rumen microbial communities from Lethbridge, Alberta, Canada - RJG_02 | ecosystem: Host-associated > Mammals > Digestive system > Stomach > Rumen | place: Canada: Alberta... | reverse complement strand
AATGCTATGAATACGATCATCACCGGCACCCAGAGCAAAGCCGCCGACCGCTATGCCATCGACGTCATGAAGATCCCGTCACTGGAGCTCATGGAGACCGCTTCCCGGAAAGCTGCCGAGGAGCTGGCATCCCGCTTCGGGCCGGAAACAGACATCCTGATCTGCTGCGGCACCGGCAACAACGGCGCAGACGGCGTCTGTATGGGCCGCATCCTTCTGGACAAGGGATACCGGAAGATCCGCCTGGCGCTCTGCGGCGATCCCGCGAAGGAAACGGAGGAATTCCGCTTCCAGATGGAGACATGGAAAGCCCGGCCGGAGCACACACAGCCGATGCGGTTTGTGCCGGCGGAGCCTGACTCTGCTCCGGCGGAGCCTGACCCTGCTCCGGATAATGCCGCCGGCGGAGAGATCAGAATTCCATTTCTTCCTGACACCGGAGTACTCGTGGACGCAGTCTTCGGGATCGGACTGCACCGCCCGGTGGAAGGCGTGTACCGTGACTTCCTGTCGGAGATGGTCCGGATCCGGAAGACCTTCACCCTCGCGGTGGATGTTCCCTCCGGCATCAATTCGGATACCGGGGAAGTGATGGGCATCGCTGTCCCGGCAGATGTCACAGTGACCTTCGGCCGCAGCAAGACCGGTCTCGTCCGGGCGGAAGGCCCGGCCTTTGCAGGGGAAATCCTGGTCAAGGAGATCGGGATCCCGGAAGAAGCTTACGAAGCTGCCGTCCGGCAGTACCCGGATTAGTGGAATACAGTGCCGGCAGGGCAGCTCTCCAGGTATGTCCTGATCTTCACGCTCTCCCCGTCCAGTATTGCCCGGACTGCGCCGCTGACCGCAGTACTGTAGATCTCCGTCCCGATGGCTTCCAGTGCCTCCACGGTCTCCCGGTGCGGGTGCCCGTAGCGGTTGTTCCTGCCGCAGGAGATCACGGTGTATTGCGGACGGAGTGTCTGAAGAAACTCTTCCCCGCTGCTGGTCGAAGATCCGTGGTGGCCGGCCTTCAGGACATCGATCCCGCCTGCTCCGGCTTTGCCGGAGCTTTCTTTTTCGCGCGCCCCGGCGATGCCTGCTTCTGAAAGTTCTCTGAGAATCCCGGGCTCGCTGGTCTTTCCGGCGTCCCCGGTCAGGAGGACCTGGTTCTCCCCAAAAGTGAACAGCAGGACCAGCGACTGTTCATTGTCGTCCGGAACCCACGTTCCCCGCTCCGGCCAGAGACAGTGGAAATACCCCATTTTCTCCCCCGCACCGAGGTATCGAAGATCCGCGCCGCCTGCGCGGATCTCTTTTTTCAGTTCTTCATAAACAGGATCTTTCTCCGCCGCCGCATTCAGCACCACCTGCCCGATCTCCGGCCCGTCCGGTGCGGAAAGCAGATACTCGATTCCATTGATGTGATCCTGGTCCGCGTGCGTCAGGAACACCGTCTCGACGCGGGACACCGCCTTGCTTTCCAGAAACGGTTCCAGGATGTTTTTTCCGGGCTCCTTCTCCGAGCTGCTGCCCCCATCGATCAGGACACAGGAATCCCTGTAAAGGACCGCGATCCCGTCCCCCTGCCCCACGTCCAGGAACCAGATCTCCGGTTTCCGCGGGCGGTACGGGGCAAGGCAGAGAATTGCCGTGAGAAGAAGGAGCGCTGCAGAGGCCAGACATCCTTCATCGTCCCGCTCCGGCCTGTTCCGGCAGGCACTTCTAAGATTCTCCCCCGGCCGGGTGTGCCGTATCACGATCTCCTCTTCCCCGGCTTTCCGCTCTTCTTTCTTCCGGGCCTCCCGCAGATTCAGGATCCTGCGGATCCGGGCATAGCTTCCGCAGAGCAGGAGGACATATCCAAGGATCTGCAGAGGTGCCGGACGTCCTGTCAGGACACGGGCGCAGGGGATCCGCTCCGTCAGGCTGCAGAGCAGCGCGTTTACCTGGAGAAGCCGGTGGACCACGCCCTCCGCCGTCCTGAGGCAGAAATACAATGCTTTCGGCAGGGCGCCGGCAGATGCTGACAAGATTCCTGCACCGGCGGGCACGGGAAAGGCGGCCGCCGGCAAAACATCCGCACCGGGAAATGCAGGAAAACAAAGCACCGCAAACAGGAGGACCACCAGCCCTGCCCCCAGGATCCATCCCATCAGCGGAATTACCAGCAGGTTCAGGAAAGGCGCGTACACCGGCACCGCAAAGAACCAGTAAGCGATCACCGGAAGGGTGCAGAGTGTCACGGAAAGACTCACAACGAGAGAGCGCAGGACATTGTTCCGGATCTCAAAACCCCGGATCAGCGTGTCCGCCGGACCGCCGATGGCAAGAACTGCCAGAAACGAGAGCTGGAACCCGCACTGGTACAGCTCAAAGGGGTGGACCAGCAGCTGGGAGACTGCCGCGATGCAGGCTGCCGTTCTCAGGTCATAGGTCCTTCCCTCCCACTCCGCGAGAAACAGGAGAAGAAGCATGATCACCGCCCGGGTCACGCTGGTCCCGGCTCCCGTGAGAAGCCCGTAGAGGACCAGGAATCCGCCTGCCAGGGTCCCGCTCACGGCAAAGCCGCAGCCACCCTTCCGGAGGGAATGGTAGAAGCCCAGCCCCAGGATCGAGACGTGAAGTCCGCTGATAGCCAGAAGATGAGCGATCCCGTTTTTCCGGTACAGTTCCAGAAAGTCCTCCCCGAGACCGCTCCTGTCCCCGAACAGTACTGCCGAAAGGAAGGCGGCGTCCTCCGGCTCACACCCCCTGTAAAGAAGGGAGATGCAGTAAGTCCTGACCCGGTACAGGAACTGACGGACCGGGGCGCATCGTCCGTCCGTGATCCGGAAACCGGTGACGTACATCCGCCGCCGCAAGCCCTTCGCCCGGTAGAAGGATTCCGCGTCAAACTGTCCGGGATTCGTCGCCGGAGGAAATGCGGAGATTTTTCCGAAGACCTCGATTCGGTTTCCGATCTCAGGCTCTCTGCGGCCGTCTGCCCCGCCGCACAGTCCTTCCGGCACGTACAGAAGGGTATCCCCGCAGGTCAGGACCAGCTGTCCTTTCTTCCGCTCCATGGCATTGATCCGCAGAGAAAGCGACTCCTCGTCCGCCGGCACCGGCTGCAGAGAAAGCGGCTCCGCCGCCGCCGGCATCGGCCGCAGTTCCACGGTCATGCGCAGGGCCCCGACGAAAAAAGCACCCGCCAGCATAAGGACTGCCGCCCGGTGCTTTCCGGACACAGTCTCCCCGAAAAAATCCAACGCAAAACAGACGGCCAGCATCACCGCTGCCGCCTGTACGGAAATTCCTGCCCCTGCCGTGAGCTCTCCAAGTACATACCCGGCCGCCAGGACTTCCCATGGACGTTTCAAATCTTCAGTTTTCTCCTTCGGGGAATTGCCGGATCACGGCGCTTCCATATCAAATACCGGTTCAAAGAGAGTGTTCAGAGGAATCGTGTCGCGGAACAGGACATCCTGAGAGCCCTCGACCGCGATCGACACCCGGGTCACTGTCTTCAGGTCGGAAAGGGAATTGACCAGTGCGTGAATGGTAAGCCAGGGATCCTCCACCGGCATGGGAGTCAGGAATTCCCGGCTGAAATTCAGGTAGCAGATATTGTCGGTGACGGAAATGCTGAGAAGACGGGTGTCCGGAGAAATCACAGCCTGGTTTCCGGACCGCACCGGGCCTTCGATCAGCTGCTCGACGACCAGCTGCTCCAGCGGGGTATCCATACGGTAGGTCACCGTGCGTTCTTCCCGGTTGAGACGGCTGCCGTCCTCCGATGCAAAGTACAGCGCCAGGTCCGATGTCTCAAATGCGTTTACGTTGGAGATTCCGGTCACGAAGTCAGCTGCCGCGAAGGGCCCCAGCAGGGTTCCGTCGGACGCCTGCAGCGGCTGCCCGGCGGTGTAGAACGCAACGCGCTCCACGCCCGGGACCTGTGCCATCGTCTGGGTGACGGCAGCACAGCAGAGGATCTTCCGTTCCGGCTTCAGTTCACCGAGATACTCGTCAAAATAGAGGTAGAGCAGTGCCCCTTCCATGGTGAAGCCTTCATACCCGGCTTTATCCCCCACTGCGGACACCAGGTCCGCGTCATTCGGGACCGTCATGAGCTGACTCACCAGCTCCGGGATCAGTTCTTCCGGATATCCTGAAACAGCGTTATAGGACAGCGGTTCCAGCATCGTCGCGGAATGATCCAGATACCAGATCTGATACCTTCCCTCCTCCGGCACCGAAGCCTGCTCTTTTCCGGAGCAGCCGCAGAGAAACAGGATCAGGGACAGCACGAGGAGGACTGCTCCCCGCAGCCCGGCGTGTCTCCGCACTCTTCTGTTTTCTCCGTGTCTTTCCATCGATTCTCTGCTCTTTTCCGTTTCTATTCTGTCGTTTCCGCGGCGGTAAGATCCGCCGCGCTGCCCTTCTCAATGTAGACCAGCGGGATCCGCACCAGGAAGGACGAGCCTTCCCCTTCCTTGCTGGTCAGGCGGATGATGCCCTGGTGCAGGAGGATAATGTTGCGGGTGATAGCCAGGCCCAGTCCGGTGCCGCCGGTCTCCCGCGAACGGGCTTTGTCGACCCGGTAGAATCGCTCAAACACATTGTCCTGCTGGTCTTCCGGGATACCGATCCCGTTGTCCTCGACCTTGATGTAGCAGAACTGGTGATCCGCATCCAGAGAGACGTGGACCCAGCCGCCGTCCACGTTGTATTTGATGGCATTTTCCACGAGGTTCGTGATGGCCAGGGAGAACTTCACCTCGTCCACATCGGCCTTCACGTCGCGCACTGTCTCCAGCGTCATCTCGATGTTCCGGAGCTTTGCCTGGGGCCGCAGCCGCTTCAGGATCTGCTCCAGCATGGCGTTCATGTCCACCGAGGTCCGGTTCAGAACGACACCGGAACGGTCCATTTTGACAAGATTCAGAAGGTCGTCGATGATCTTCGCCTCACGGTCGATCTCCTTCGAGATGTCGTTCATGAATTCCTTGTAGAGCTCCACCGGGACATCGTCCATGCTCATCAGGGAATCCGCCAGAACACGGATCGAGGTGATCGGCGTCTTCAGCTCATGGGAGACGTTGGCGACGAACTCATCTCTGGACTGGTCCGCATCCCGCAGCCGGCGTATCGTGGTGTTCAGCTCGTCGGAAAGCTGCTTTGTGATCAGATAGGTGTTCTGGGAAATGCTCTGGTTCAGGTCGCCGTTGGAGACCTGCCCGACGGAAGTCCGGAGTTCGATAAAGGGCCGCATGATCAGCCCCGACACCACAATACTCAGGGACAGAAGCAAAAGGAAAAAGACACTGTCCATAATGACCTGGGAATTCCGGGCGTTTCTCAGCTGGGCACGGAGTGCTTCTGTGGAGGCCAGGAAAAGCAGGACCCCTTCCACCGTCCGGGAGCTGTTTTCCTCTTCTCCCAGAGTGCGGCTGTAGACCGGCGTGGTCTGGATCATGTACCGCTGCTCCGCATTGTAGGTGAGGCCGTTCTCACCCCGGAAGCCCCGGATCACCTCCGGCGCCACGTGATACCGCCCCTCCGCCAGCTGAAAGCTGTCGCGGATCACGCGGTAATTCTGATCGATCAGGAGAATGCGGCCGTTGTAAGCGGAGGCAGTGGCATCCATCTCAGCGTTGAGACTTGCGTCCCGCTCTGCGCTCCGCAGATAACCGGACCTTGTCAGCCTGGCGGAAAGGATCAGGCTCTGATTCTGGATCTCGTTCTTCCGCCCGTCCAGAAGGGTCTGGCGGTAGATTTTGGAAAGAATAGCCCCCTTAAGAATGACCGGAACAAATCCGACCAGCAGAATGAGGACCATTATAAGGACCCTCAGCCGTATCGGCGGAAGCTTGAGCTGTATTCTTTTTCCGAACATCCGGCTTCCTCCCTGGCAAAATCATTTGTGCGTTCTGCGTTCCATTTTCGATACGGTCCTGCGGATTTCCGCTGTGCAGAAAATGCAGGCACGGCATTCATGTACCCGATATTATACCACGATTTGCAAAGAGGTTCCTTCTGTTTTATACTATGATGCGTAGGCCGGAAACTGGACGGCCCCGAATCATAATCCCGGAGGAAAAACAAATGAAATATTGCCCGGACTGCGACATGGAATTCTATGACGAGGTCGAGGTCTGCACCGACTGCGGAAAACCGCTGGTCGATAAGGACGAATACTTTAAAGAAAAAGCCGAGCGCGAGGCGGAGGAAGAACGCCGCAGAGAAGAAGCCCTCGCAAAAATGGAAGAACTCGCCGAGCTGGAAGAAAAGACGGTCGACTCTGAACGCACCGCTGCGCGGCCGCCGCGGCCGGCTTCAGGCGTCTATGTGACCCGCACCGAAAAGTACGAGGATCTGACTTCTTCCGCTTCCGCCTTCCGTGTGGTCGGCGCGATCCTTGCGGTGCTGGCAGTCCTGAGCTGGGGCTCCGCCCTGAAGCTTCCCATCGGTATTCCGGCGAACCCGATCTTCCGCCTCATGGTCACCGCCCTTGCGATCGGTGCCATTGTGATCTCGGTCAAGACCGCCAGCGACGCAAAGACCGTGAAGGGCCAGATCGGCGAGGAGCAGGCCGCCACCGAAAACCTGATCGCCTGGTTCGTGGAAACCTACACCGCCGACCAGGTCGATGAAGCTGTGTTCCGCGAGAACGGAAATGATCTTCAGGAGGAGGAGCTCGCGCTGAAGCGCATGAACTACATTCAGGACACCTTCATCACCACCTACGACCTGGCGGACCAGGGGTATGTGGACGCCCTCGCCGAAGAGGTCTACGCGAAGCTGTACGAGTAAACGCCGCCCCTGAAAAGAATAAATCAAGGCAAAAATACGAAAAGTACCTCTCAGAAAGCCTTGCCCTGCCTTTGTTTCACTGCAGATCCATCTGCGACGCGCTCCGCCCTCCATCAAACCGGGGTCGGGCTGCGCGCGCGCAGGATCTTTGTGAAACGCAGTCGGGCTGCGACGCTTTCTTCGAGGTACTTCTATTTTTGCTTTTTTTGTTCTTTTCAGTTCAGGGGGCGGCGTTTACTCGCTCCGGAGCGCGTCGATGGGGTTCAGCTGCGCGGCCCGCCTGGCCGGCATATATCCGAAGACCAGGCCGATGAAGACCGAGACGGAGAACGACACCACGATGGCGCTGAGGGTCGGCGGCACATCGAACTCGACGAACTGGTCCACCAGTTTGCAGATCCCGCTCCCCAGGCCGATGCCGATCAGGCCGCCGATCACGCTGGTGGTGATCGCCTCCATGACAAACTGCTGCAGGATCACACCAGGGCGGGCGCCCAGAGCCTTGCGGATGCCGATCTCCCGGGTCCGCTCCGTGACGGAGACCAGCATGATGTTCATGACGCCGACGCCGGCCACCAGCAGGGAGATCCCCGCGATGCCGCCCAGCAGAAGACTCATCTGCGCGATCATGCTGTTCAGGCTGTCCAGCATATCGCTCATGGCCGTGACCCGGTACAGGTCATCGTTCCTGTAGATGGTGTAGAGGAAATCCTCCAGAAGCGTGGTGGCGGTCTTCGTGGTCTCCGACTCCGTGTTTACCGTGGCAAAGGTATAGCTGTTGGGGATCCCGGTCCGGGAAAGCTTCACGGCCACGGAATAGGGGATATATAGATAATCGTCCGTTCCCCCGTCCTCGAGATCCTCGCCCGCGCCGGTCTGCCGTTCCACGACCCCGGCCACCGTGTAGGCATAGCCGTTGATCAGGACCGTATCCCCCACCGCTTTGTTCGCCGAGCCGAAAAGCTGCACCGCCGGGTAATATCCCAGCACGCAGACCTTCTGGCGGGAGACGATATCCGAGTAAGTCAGAAACCGCCCCGCCTCCAGATCCCGGTCCACCATGTCGATGTATTCCTCGCTCACTCCGGTGACCGTGGTGCTGTCCATGCTGTCACCGCTGTGCTTGACGCTGGCGGAGACGGTGATATTCGGCGTCATCTGGGAATAGACATCCCTGTGCTGCTCATAGAACTCATACATCTGGTCCACCGTGGCGTACCGGCTGCTCAGGTTGGTGAGCCGGACCGTGATCTGATTCGTTCCCAGACTTGCGAACTGGGAGGTCATATATCCCATGTACCCGTTCACCAGGCTCACGAGGATGATGACGGAGGCCACACCGATGATGATCCCGAGCATGGTGAGGAACGATCTCACCTTGTTGCTCCAGATGCTTTTAATGGCCAGTCTGAATGATTGAAGCATATTCCTTCGCCTCTCCGTCAAAATTGATCCTGCCGTCCGTGATCCGCACCACCCGCTTCGCCTGCACGGCGATGGAATTGTCATGGGTGATCATGATGATGGTATTTCCCTCATCGTTCAGCTCCCGGAAGAATTCCAGGATCTGCCGGCTGGTCCTCGAATCCAGCGCGCCGGTGGGCTCGTCCGCCAGCAGAAGGGAGGGATTCCCCGCCAGCGCCCGCGCGATGGAGACACGCTGCTGCTGTCCTCCGGAGAGCTGGTTCGGCATGTTTTTTGCCTTGTCGCCGAGGCCCACGCGCTCCAGCTGCCGGTAGGCCCGCTCTTCCCGCTCTTCCGCGGAAACATGGGCGTAGAGCAGCGGCAGCTCCACATTCTCCAGTATGTTCAGCTTCGGCAGCAGGTTGTACTGCTGGAACACGAAGCCGATCATGCGGTTCCGGATATCCGCCAGCTCGTTCTGCGTCATATCGCCCACATCCTCCCCGCCCAGCAGATAAAGTCCGCTGGTGGGCACGTCCAGGGCGCCGATGATATTCATCAGTGTGGATTTTCCCGAGCCGGATTTTCCCACGATCGAGACAAATTCCCCCATCCGGATGGTAAGGTTCACATTGTCGTTGGCCCGGACGATCTCGTCTCCCATCACATAATGCTTGCAGATGCCGCGCATCTCGATCAGGTTTTCCCCGGGCCTCAGGCGGACTGTCTTGACTGCCATAGTTCTCCTTTCGCGGCCGATGCCGGCACTCCCCGGCTGCTTTTCTTCGGCCGATGGCGGCCTTCTCCGGGTTTACCGGCCTCCGCCGCCGCTGCGGTTTCCGCTTCCGCCGGTCCGGTTTCCACCGCCGCTGCGGTTTCCGCCGTCCATGCCGCCCATGCCGCCGGGGCCGCCCATGCCGCCGGGGCCGCCCATGCCGCCCCACTGCATGTTCGTGCTGACAGTGCTCTCCTGCAGATAGACGACATCGCCGTCCGACAGTTCGCCGGAGGTGATCTGGACATAATCCTCGTTCGTCAGTCCGGTCTTGACCTGGACTGCCCGGAAGCCCGCCGGGACAGATCCCTGTGCTTCCGTGACCGTGTCATCCTTCACATAGACCCGGTTTCCGCGCATCAGCGCGTCCGTCGGCACCACGAGAGCATTTTCCGCGCTGGCAATCACGATCTCCGCGGAAACGTTCATGCCGGGCAGCAGCTTGTCCGTGGAATCCATGGTGACCACCACGGGATACGTGGATACGCCGTTGGAGACGGAGCTGGCAAGGCTGATATTCGTCACCTTTCCGCTGAAGGTCTCGCCGTCGAAGGCATCGGCCGTCACCTCGACCTTCTGCCCGATCTCGATCTTTGTGATGTCCGTCTCATCGATGGACATTTCGAAGGTATAGGCACTCATGTCATAGATGGTCGCCAGATTCGTGGAGGAATTCTGGCCTGAATTCGAGCCGATCTTGTCCCCCACCTTATAGCTCTTCGTGATCACCTGCCCGTCAATGGGCGCGGTGATGGTGTAATTGTCGATGGTCTCGTTGGTGGAGTCGATCTTCTGCTGCGCGCTTTCCACCGAAGACTGCTGCGTATCCACTTTGTCGGAGAAGTCGTCCAGGATATCCCTGACTGAGTTGGATGCCATGGAGAAGATGGGTGTGCCCGGCGCTACGTAATCGCCCACATGTACCAGGACCTGCACGCAGTCGACACTGCCGTCCAGATCCGCGTTCATGGTCGCGGTGTACCGCGGCTCGAAGGTTCCCTCCTCGACACAGTCAAAGCCGTTGATGTTTGCGCTGACCGAAGTATCCGTCGTCAGGCCGCCGGGATTCGCGACTTCGATCGTCACATACCGGACCAGACGTCCGCCATCCAGGACAATTTCATGTTCTCCCGTCGCAATGACGGTGCCCTGCACCTGCTCCAGCGTATCGGACAAGGTCAGCGTGGCGACGGATCCCACAGGGATAAACACGATCTCTCCGGAAAGAAAGGGGATCTGGACCTGCATGGTGGCATCGTCCGTGAGTTCCAGCAGAGCCGTGCCGTTGGAGATCTTCTGTCCGTCCACGATCCGGACTGCCGTGATAAAGCCGGCCTGCGTCGCCGTGTAGACGCCGGACCCGTACCTTGCCTGGGCTTCGGCATAGTCTTCCTTTGCCCGGGCCAGGTTCTTCTCCGCCCTTGTCAGCGAATTCCGGTTGTTCGTAAGCTGGGAATCCATACTCGAGGCATCCACCTGATAGAGCACCTGGCCCTTCGTGACCTGATCGCCCTCCTCAAAGTCCGCCGACACGATGGTTCCGGTCACCAGCGCAGTGATGGAATAGGTATCCTTGGGGGCGATGGTCCCGGTGGACGAGATTTTTTCCGTGATATCCGTCACGGAAGCCGTCCCTGTCTTTGCCTGACTCTCTGCCGCTTTCTCCGCGGCGGCCCTCTGCTGGTGCTGCGCGAAGGCATAGCCGCCTCCGCCGAGGGCCGCGAGAAGCACGCCGATTCCGACGACCCGGCGGATCAGCTTGTTCCTCGCCCTGGTCTTCTTCCGCTTCTCCGCAGCGGCGGCAGCATCGTCCGCAGGATTCCCGGCAGTATCCGCAGCGCTCTCAGATATGCCGGCCGCAGTGTTCCCGGAAACGTCCGCAGCTGCGTTCGTCTCCGCAGTTTTCTTCGTATCTTCAGCCATAAAACACCTTCCCGTCAATACTCAACGTAATCTACGACCGTAAAGGTCCCTTCATCGTCATCGGAGTTGCCGCTGACTTCATAGATCAGGACGACTTCGTCGCCCACCTTCAGCGAACCGTATATGGAGAATGCGAATTTCATCTCGGAAGATGCCAGTCCGTAGGTGTATCCGTCATCCAGGGTGACGGAGCTGGGCTCCAGAGTGTCGGTGTTTCTGTAATAGATCGCTTCGACAAAGCCCTTGACTACCCGCTTGTCCGCATCACTGGACTCACTCGGAGTGTAGGCCCAGATCGTATGGGTCATGCTGCTGTAGTAAAGCACAGCCATGTTGGCGCTTGCCGCCTCCAGCGCATCCTTTCCGACCGCTTCTCCGTTCAGGAAAATGCTGGCATCGTCCAGATCGAAGGGGATCGTATGGTACAGCTCGGTCCTGTCCTCCACTACCTTGGGTCCGCGGACGGCATTGTCCGCCATTGCCAGGGCATTGATCTCTCCGTCGGAGTCGATCTCCGCGTCCAGAACGTAAGCGTACTCCGACCCGTTCTTCTGCTTCGCCTTCATCAGGTTGTAGAACAGGTTCACACAGTCGCTTTTCGTAAGGAGTGCCGCAGGATCGTTGCTGCTGATGTTCTCGTTGAGGTCGAGGTAGGCGTACTGCGCCATCCGCTTGTTGTACTGGTCCCCGTCAAAGTCTTCCGCTGTGTAGCCGAGAAGATAGAGAATGCCTTTAGCTGCCTCGTTGAGAGTGACGTACTGGGAGGGCCGGAAGTTTCCGCCGAGATATCCGGTCATCCAGCCCTTCTCCGCCGCGATGCGGATCGCCGCCGCGTACTCGTCCCCCGACTTCACGTCAGCGAAGACTGACACGTTGCTGGTATCCGTCAGAACGCCCCGGTAAGCCGAAGCCCGCACCAGCATCCGCGCAAACTGCGCCCTGGTGACGTTGGCAGTCATTTCCCCGGTGATCGTCATGATTCCGGAAAGGCCGATCACTTTCTTACGGTAGTCGAAGTTTGTGGATGTATTCGCCATGACCTGCATCGGCGCCATCGCTGAGATCACCGTCGCCGCAGAAAGCGCCATGCCAAGCGGCCGTACCCATCGTCTGTCCATAGTTTTCCTCCGTGCTGCCCGGTTCTGCTTTGCGCCGGGCCGTATTGCGACTATTGTACTATATATAGCGAAATAGTATAGCGATAAGAATACAGAAGCCCTCCGGCTTCTTTTTGCGCAATCATAACGGACAGGTCTTAAAATAGGCTGAAAGGTGACACCGGCTGAAAACCGGCTGAAAGGAAAATGAAAGGAAACTGGTCGAACGGAAACTGGCTGAAAGGTGAAAACTGTATAGAAAAACAATGGAATCTCTCCTGTATCCACCGTAAAATATAGGCAGGGATCATATTCGCAGGCCGTCCGCCCGCTGCAGGAAAGACCTGCGTGGGCGTCCCGGATCTGCAGGACGGATTCGTAAGAAAGGAAGGTTAAACATGAAAGAGATCACCCTCGGCCGCTCCGGCCTGAAAACTGTACAGAACGCCTTCGGCGTGCTTCCCATCCAGCGGGTCCCGAAGGACCGCGCTGTCGCCATGCTGCGCAGAGCTTATGAAGGCGGGTTCCGCTTTTTCGACACCGCCCGGGATTACACGGATTCCGAAGAAAAGCTGGGCGAGGCCTTCGGCGGCATGTGGGACAAGGTGATCATTGCTTCGAAGACCCATGCCAATACTCCGGAGGGATTCCGGAAGGATCTCAGCACTACTCTGGGAAACCTGAAGACCGACAGCATCGACCTCTATCAGTTTCACCAGGCGAAGCAGGTCTGGCGCCCGGGAGACGGAACCGGGATGTATGAGTGCATGCTGGAAGCCCGGGACAAAGGACTGATCCGCCACATCGGCCTCACTTCCCATACCCGGAAAATCGCTCTGGAAGCCGCGGAGTCCGGCCTTTACGAGACCGTCCAGTTCCCCTTCAGCTATCTGAGTTCCAAAGAAGATCTGGAGCTGGTGGAAGCCTGTAAAAAGAATAATGTGGGCTTTATCGCCATGAAAGGCCTGGCCGGCGGACTGATCACCCGCTCCGACGCAGCCATGGCGTTCATGTCCCGGTTTGACAATGTGCTTCCCATCTGGGGCATCCAGAGGGAGAAGGAGCTGGAGGAATGGATCTCCTATATGGAGAACACGCCGGTCCTTGATGACGGGATGCTCGCTTTTATCGAGAAGGAAAAAGCTGAACTTGCAGGGGATTTCTGCCGTTCCTGCGGCTACTGCATGCCATGTCCCGCCGGCATCATCATCCCCCAGTGTGCCCGCATGTCCCTGCTGCTGCGCCGCATGCCCTACGCGGACTGGCTCACGGAAAAATGGCAGAAGGAAATGGAAAAGATCGATGGCTGCCTGGGCTGCGGCTCCTGCATGTCCAAGTGTCCCTACGGTCTCAACACCCCTGCCCTCCTGAAGAAGAATCTTGCGGATTACCGTAAGGTCCTCGCCGGTGAAGTCAGCGTCACCAACTGAACGACACGGCAAACATACCTGCGCAGCATAGAAAAGACCCGGAGACAAGCGAACCTGTCTCCGGGTCTTTGTTTATCACAATACGATCTTACTTGTTGTAATTCACGATGGTGCCGAAGTCGGGCTTCAGCGCTGCGCCGCCGATCAGGCCGCCGTCGATGTCCGGCTCAGCCAGGAGCTCTGCGCAGTTCTTTGCGTTCATGGAGCCGCCGTACTGGATGCGGATCGCGGCTGCGGTCGCCTCGTCATAGAGGCCGCAGATGGTCTCGCGGATGCCCTTGCAGACTTCCTCAGCCTGTGCGGTGGTAGCGGTCTTGCCGGTTCCGATAGCCCAGATCGGCTCATAGGCGATGACGACGCCTTTAGCCTGCTCTGCAGTCACGCCCTGGAAAGCGATCTTGATCTGCATGTTGATCCAGTCCATGGTGATGCCGGACTCTCTCTGCTCAAGAGACTCGCCGCAGCAGACGATCGGATTGAAGCCGTGCTCAAGGAGCTTCAGGAGCTTCTTGTTGATGTCCTGATCGGTCTCGCCGAAGTATCCTCTTCTCTCAGAGTGGCCGATGATGACGTACTCGACGCCTGCATCCTTCAGCATTGCCGGGGAGATCTCTCCGGTGAATGCACCCTTCTCCTCGAAATAGACGTTCTCAGCGCCCAGATGGACGTTGGTTCCTGCGATGGCCTGTTTGACCGGGATGATATCGATCGCCGGGACACAGTAGACGACATCGACTTCCGGATTCTGGACCAGCGGCTTCAGGGTCTCGCAAAGCGCGACTGCCTCAGTGGGGGTCATGTTCATCTTCCAGTTGCCGGCGATAATTTTCTTTCTCATTGGAATCACTCTCCTTTTTTTATAAACTTAAAAGCTGCGGTTCGCTCCGCGCTTCGCGCTTCCGCGATCCTGAAAGCATTCGGAATCCGCTGATTCGCTGCGCGAATCGCTTCTTCTTACTTGTCATCCGCTGCTGCGACACCCGGAAGTTCCTTGCCCTCAAGGAATTCAAGGGAAGCGCCGCCGCCGGTGGAGATGTGGCTCATCTTGTCCGCGAAGCCCAGCTGGTTGACTGCTGCCGCGGAATCGCCGCCGCCGATGATGGTGGTAGCTTCGGTCTCTGCCAGAGCCTTCGCGACTGCGATGGTTCCCTTTGCGAGGATCGGGTTCTCAAACACGCCCATCGGGCCGTTCCAGACGACGGTCTTCGCGGTCTTCACTGCCTCAGCATAGAGCTCTGCAGTCTTCGGTCCGATATCCAGGCCCTGCATGTCATCCGGGATCGCATCGGAGGAAACGACACTGACCTCGATTGGTGCGTCGATCGGATCCGGGAAGCTCTTCGCAACGGTGGTATCCACCGGCAGAAGAAGCTTCTTGCCGAGCTTCTCAGCCTTTTCCATCATCTCCTTGCAGTAGTCGATCTTGGTGTCATCGACCAGGGACTGGCCGATGCCCTTGCCCTGAGCCTTCAGGAAGGTGTAAGCCATGCCGCCGCCGATGATCAGGGTATCGCACTTCTCCAGCAGGTTGTTGATGACGTTCAGCTTGTCAGCGACCTTTGCGCCGCCCAGGATCGCGACGAACGGACGGACCGGGTTCTCAACTGCGTTGCCCAGGAAGTCGATCTCCTTCTGCATCAGATATCCGACTGCGTTGGTGCCGCCCTTTTCGGTGATGAATTTCGTGACGCCGGCCACGGAAGCATGTGCTCTGTGGGAGGAGCCGAATGCGTCGCAGACATAATCGTCCGCAAGATCCGCCAGTTCCTTGGAGAACTTTTCGCCGTTCTTGGTCTCTTCATTGCCGCGGAAACGGGTGTTCTGAAGGAGGACCACGTCGCCGTCCTTCATCTCGGCAACTGCCTTGGTTGCAGCTTCGCCGGTGACGTTGTAATCGGAGACAAAGACCACTTCCTTGCCGAGCTTTTCGGACAGACGCTTTGCCACCGGTGCCAGGGACT
>Ga0256405_10008057_pt1 | contig 15361 bp, 15 predicted proteins | sample RumenRJG_02DNA_FD_189096 | JGI IMG/M metagenome (GOLD analysis project Ga0256405, IMG submission 189096) | Bovine rumen microbial communities from Lethbridge, Alberta, Canada - RJG_02 | ecosystem: Host-associated > Mammals > Digestive system > Stomach > Rumen | place: Canada: Alberta... | reverse complement strand
GTCTCTAATACTGATTCATTCCTGAAAGGCCACTAGATGTGTTCCTTTCTCGAACAAGTCAATTATAAGACCTGAGCATGTCATTTATCCATCATTCATCCACGCAGTGCAAATGAGGACTTATAATAAAAAAAATGATCAATTATATAAACGTTATTGTGATTTATCTAAAACAATATCAAACGTGATTTTCGGCGGTCGCTTGGGCGAATACCGCTATTATGATATGGATGATGTGATAAAACGGGCTTTAGATTATTGGAGATGACTCTTTTTGTTTTCAGTTGTTTCCAGGGGATGAGGGTGCTGTTGTCAGCGGAAGATATTTGAATAAAAGTTGATTAGGAGAAACGTATCTTTGAATGCGAGAAGTTTATGCGATAATATGATTTGTAATTTATAAACAAAAAAATGAGAAGAGTCAGCACCGAAATCAGGAAATACTTATTTGAAAATCGTTGGATTTTTGTTTTTTTATTAGCGCTTCCTTGCCTGAATGAGAGCTTTCCGACGCTGTATTCAATCTATCATTATATTTATGATTCTTTCAGTGTTGTGGTATTGATGATTTTACTTGGTTTAATGGTTTTTAAGAAAGAGAAGATCTCTTCGCTGGGTATTATTCTGATTGTCATCCAACTATGGTGGTTGATAGCCACATTTTTCAATTATCCATTAAGTGATATTGAGGTCTATAAAAAGACCGTTTTTGATATCTGCCGGGCAATTTCACTCGCTTTGCTTGTTGAGTTTTTTAAAAAAGATCCTAAAAATCTGATCAGTGGTCTGCTTTTAAACTGCGAATTGGCAATTTATTCCTATTTGTTTTCTTTTTTAGCAGGAATCATTGAAACAGAGAAGATTACCCGTCCATTATTGAATACACTGATTCTTTGGATCATTACAGGCACTCTTCTTGCTTTCTTGCATATTTTGATTAATCGGCGTTATTTCAGGGGAATCTTTATGATTCTTTCAACACTGTTTATTACAATAAAGGTCCACAGCGCTACATCTATTGTGGCTATGGCTGGTTTTTATGGTGTGCTTCTGGTTGGAACCATTCTTTTGCATTGGAATAACAAGATGAAGATCAAAGCATCTCATCTTGTGCTTTTTGCTGTTATCGCAAATCTGCTGATTGCATTTTTTGTCACGAAAGGGCAAAGTATTCCGATTCTCGATTATTTTTTGAAAACGGTACTGGGAAGATCTTCTGATTTTACAGGCAGAGATAAGATATGGCTGGAAACTTTGCGAATGATCAAAGAAAAACCGATCATCGGATATGGCTATCGGCCTCCCATTTATGCACATAACGACTTTGGCGATGTCTTTCCACATGCTCACAATCAAGTTTTGCAGCGGCTTTTGGCTACTGGTGTGATTGGTTTGCTTCAATTCGTTGTTTTCCATGTAGAAATGATCAGGAAGATCGATCTGGAAGAGAATTCGATTGGAAGGATACTTATGATCGCGACTGTATTTGCCATTTGTTTGACATATATAAGCGAGGCTTATAAGAAATTTTTTATTTTTTATCTGCCTTTTTTTCTTGTGTATCATTTTGGGAAAGTGGTTTATTATAGAAAGGATCGATTATAAAATCGTTTTATTTGAATGATCGGTCTTTATGAAAGAAGAAATACATGAATAATAGAATGAAATATTTGAAATTGTTAATTATTGCTTTCTTGTCGTTTTCTCTGTTTTCCTGTTCAAAAAAGGAAGATCTGCCAACAACAGAAGAAGAAATACCGGCAGAAGAAACACCAGAACCGGAAAGTAACGAAACACCTAAGGAAAGCGAATTGGATAAGTCTTATTCTTTGGAAGCTGTAGATGAAGGAAAGATCATCTTCTACTCTTCGGAAGACTATTATCGTTATGGTCCATCAATCATGAAGAATGAAGATGGTTCCTATGACGCTTGGTTCTCTTCACCAGGGAACAGTGGAAGCCAATGGGATTGGATCGCCTATCGCCATTCTGATGATGGTACGGACTGGTCAGAGGAGGAAATTGTAATGCGACCGACTCCGGGTTCGAAAGATCAATGCTCTGTCTGCGATCCGGCGATGATTTATTTTGGCGGCTATTATTATCTTGGCTATACTGCGACGGATTATTATGCCGGCAACGGTTCCTATAACATGGCTTTTGTTGCCAGAAGCGAGAATCCTGATGGACCGTTTGAAAAATGGAATGGTTCATCTTGGGGTGGTGATCCTGAACCGATCATTTATTATGACGGTGGACAGGATAACTGGGGAATCGGCGAAGTCAGTTTTGTGATCAAGGACGAGGATCTGTTTATTTATTACACTTACATTGATGTAAGAGATTCTTATATAGGCTTATTTAAAGCCGATCTGTGCGATGATTGGCCTTCAACGATGAGAAACAAAGGACCAGTCCTTTATCGCCCTCAAATGGATTCTGTAGAAGTCGTATACGATGAAACGCTGGATACATTCCTGGCTTTTTCAATCAATAACAGGATGTCACAGGGATCGGAGATCGTTATGTACGAGTCTCTAAACGGCAAGGACTTTAATGAAGCAGATTCCTGTAAAGAGATGATCGAAGATTATGCGCACAACATGGGCGTGGCAAAAAGCGCAGAAGGGTGGGTTGATTCTAATGAGGATCTTTTGGCTGGCTATGCCTATGGAAAAGACTGGGGCAGATGGAATTTGAAAATGCAGAGGCTGAAAGTTAAATATGAATAAAAGAAAAGGCGATATCATGCCATGTGACATCGCCTTGTTCGTTATGCATCTTATAAGGCTATAATCAGATCGGTAGCAATTGCCGTCCAGGTCATGATGATAGCGTTGATAACGGCACCGGTGTGGAAACCACCGGTTTTTTTATAGCAATAGGTTGTGACTTTACAAGATATGAAGTAAGTCAGAATGCAGTTGAGCAATGTTGAATTTGCTCTGGACATCTGCACATTGGTGATTGCTGTATAACCAGTTAACCACAGTTTTCCATAAGCGTATAAGAGGAATAAGCCAGCAGGTATTGTTGATGTCAACCATACCAAGCGGGTAAAGGAAGCTTCAGATTGCCCCTTGATCTTGAGACCGATGGTCTGCGAGAAATTGAAGACACCAAAGAACAAAAGATAGAACGGGAAGTAAGTGACAAACATCTGCCATCTTAACGGATTAGCCAAGACATTCAACTGGACCTTCCAGATTCTGGGCGACAGAGCCCATAGGACGTCTGCCAGATAGGTCATTGCATAAACAACACTGACGGCAATAAAACCAAGCAGAAGTGATTTGAAGAAGTTTGGCCAGCTGGTTTTGGCGTGCGTAATAATACGTTCTTTATCGATGTGTCCATCCCACTTGAAACGGATGGCCAGAATCAGAATAGACAGCAATGCTGAGCATCCAAACCAGAAGATAAATCCGTTGGTGTTGTTGATCCTTAAGAGCCAGTTGATTTTTGCGAGAATCGTCTGCCCGTTGAAGATTGCCCACTTACAGATCAGCGTATTGATGATGGCCGGCAATACCAGGTAGAAGATGAACGGGGCATTGACACCTGATACCGGATCCGGCATCTTTCTTTTAATCGTTGAGAAGAATTTTGTTTCTAACAGGATAGAGATTATCGGGAACATCATCATCAGACAGCCAATAATGCCCAAACTCGTACCCAGTTCTTTCCAGCCGTAAATAAGATTGGTATAGGCTGGCGAAGCCGGGGCAAGAGATGCATCGAAGAATTCGATCATATCACGCATTGGCTCAGGCAATATGAGAGCGGTCGGATGACCAGAGTTCCCTTGGTATAAAGTACGATGCGATCCATCCGGCATCGTATAGGTATGGTTGAGTTCGATCGTTTCAACGCCAAGAGCGGAAGCATAATCCTCATTCGCCGCAATATCTCTTGCGCGTATCTTTCCCTGGCCATAAGTGTTATCCCAAGTACCGATAAAGACAGCCATATCTACACCTTCCAAATTGAAATTACCGGCTCCAAGATACATAACGGCTTTCACGCCTTCTCTAAGAACCTTTTTATCTTCATCTACAGTGACGGCAGACAGAGCTCTTCCGGCACCGGCAGAGTGGCCGATGGCACCAAGCCTCGTCTTATCGACAAAATCGAGAGAACAGAGATAGTTCATGGCATCTCTGGCACCGACATCGGATGTTTTGGACTCATCGGATCTGCCAATCGTGTACGGATCGATTGCCATGACGACATAGCCTCTGCGCGATAATTCAATGGTAATGCTGCTGAGATTCTCCAGACAGGCATTGCCGCCCGGCAAGGCTAGAATGCCCGGTGCAGGTGTTTGAGCACTGGCATTTTTCGGTATATAGATCTTGGCGCTCATTCGAATGCCTTCATTGGTAATGAAATCGATACGCGATACCTTGACATTGCCATTATCCTTCTGGGCTCTGTCGGCCATGATAAAACCGCCAAAGAAAAGCACCAGGGAAATGATAACGACTATAAGTCTCTTTTTCATTTTATTTCCCCCTTGTGTAGTATTTCTTTTATTATACCTTGTATGTTGAATGACTATTCAGATATGATGTCAAGCAGTTCTTGCCGCATCGCTTCGATCGGTGCTTGCTTACCAGTCCACAGACGGATCTGTTCGGCTCCCTGATACAAAGACATCATAAGACCATTCAGGATTTTGCAACCCTTCTTTTCAGCGTTTAAGAGAAATTTCGTCTTCGCCGGATTGTAGCAGGCATCAAAGTAAAACTGATTATTTTGGATATACTCTTCCGGTAAAGGACTTTCGGCAATTGTTTTACCCATACCGATGCCGCTGGCGTTCAAAACGACATTGCAATTTTGTATTTTGGTAAAATCCTGATACGGAACCGCTGTTGCGACTGGAGCAAAATTTTTGTTGATCTTGTTGACCAGGCTATCAGCACTTTCTTGATACAGGTCACTGATATAGATCTTTGGTGCCCCATAATAGGCTAAAATCGAACACATCGCATGTCCAGCACCACCGGCACCAAAGCAGAAGAAACTGTTTTTCTTAATGTCGATTTTGTTTTCGATCAACGATTGATAAAAACCGTAGCCATCGGTATTGTAACCAATGAGTTTATTGCCTTTTTTCACGATGGTGTTGCACGCACCGATCTTTTCGCAAAATGGATCAAGTTCGTCAAGATAAGGCATTACAGCAACTTTATTAGGTTTGGTGATAGCGCATCCGATGAAAGAAGGCATATAACGGATACCGTTAATGATCTCTTCCAAATTTTGTGAATCAGCTTCTGTATAAAAATAATGCAGATTAAGTTTCATTGCTGCATATGCTTTGTTCTGCATACGGGCAGCAAAAGATTGGGAAAGGGGAGTGCCGATCAAGGTAATGAATTTGCTGTCGATATTGATACTCATGTTTAGAACTCTTTATTGATATAGGCCTTGTAAACAACGTCAATCGTATCTCTGGCAATTGCGAAGTCGGATTTCGGTTTGCGGTTGTAAGCGATGCACTCCATGAAATCCTGCATCTCATTGGCGTAGCCTCTGATAATGTCATCTTCAATGAATGGATTGTTCCAACCTGTCTTGGTTTGCAGCATTTCTGAGATCTCTACATTATCAAGCCCCTCTTCATCTAAGAAATAGGTCTTCATCAGATCGTTCAGTGTAAGATTGCATTCCATGAAAGTGTCATTACAATATAGTTCAATATAATTTTTGCTGCCGCCGAGTCTGGTATCGCAGGCAATGATCAGGGCTTTGCTGTTATCAGAAAAGGTTAGGGTGACTACTGCTGTGTCTTCTACATCGACGGGTTGTGCTTTAATAAAGCGGTGCTGTTTTTTGCTTAAGGAATTCGTGACACAGCCGATATCCGCTTTCACATCGGTAATTGTGATATTCTTCTGATTCAATCGTTTCAGATAAAGTATGGCGGATAAGGGATGACAGCCGACCCGAATCAAAGAACCGCCGCCTGTTTTGTCCCAGAGATTGGCCACTTTAGAGGACGATCCGGCAAGGCTTTCTTCTCCTTTGGCAAAAAGAATCTTGGATTTTTTATTTTTTATGATTTCGGCTGCTTTGATGACAGCTGGCGCATAGATGAAATTTTCAGCATAGAAGAATTTCTTCTTGCTGGAATGAATAACTCTTTCCAGTTCGTCCAGGTCTTTTTTGACTGTCTGGTACATCTGTTTTCCCGGAGTTGTTCCTTTGCCAAAGAAACCGCAGAGCGGCTTTTCACAGATCACATGTTTGTTGTTTTGCAAGATTTGAATGATCAGATCTTTATGAGTGAAAGGAGGAGTGCAGATATCGACGACATCGACAGAAGGATCGTTCAAGATCTCTTCGATGCTGTCGAACTGATTTGCTATATGATATGTCTTACTTAAAGAAGTGGCTCTTTGAGCATCTGGATCATAGATTCCTTTGATGTTGATCTGCATGCCATACACTTTTTTGTAGGCATCCAGATGAAGCTGGGCCGCTCTGCCCGCTCCTAAAATTGCGATATTAACATTTTTCATCTGATTACTCCGATCTTCGTATAGATATCTGTTACTTCCTGCAAAGAAAGCTTACGGCTGATACAGTGTCCTAGTCTTTCCGGCAAAACAAAGGAAATGAGGTCGTCCTCGTTCTTTTTATCCAGTTTCATGTGGTTTGTGAGTTGTTCTGAACTATATGGCACGTCAATAAGCAAATCATATGCCTGAATGGCTTTTTTGATGACTTGATAGGTGCGTTCATCGCACAAACCGATTTCTTTGGCCAACGCCGCCTCATAGACTAATCCGGTTCCTACAGCATTGCCATGGGATATCTGATAGGAACTGAGGTTTTCCAGGGAATGGGCAAAAGTATGTCCGGCGTTGAGTAGTTTTCTCAGTCCGGTTTTTTCATATTCATCTTCCGATACAATTCTCGCTTTTATCGAAATACAATCGTTAACGACTTCATCCAAGTGGTCCATGAACGTACCTTCGCTGATATAGGAAATGATATTGCAATCAGAGATGATGTTATACTTGATAACTTCAGCCATTCCTTCTCTAAAAATATCTTTTGGCAGCTGTCTGATGATATCGGTATCACAAAGGACTATCAAAGGCTGATAGAAGGTGCCAACAAGGTTCTTTCCTTCTTCCAGATCAATGGCTGTTTTGCCACCGATTGAGGCATCAACCATCGCAAGAAGGGTTGTAGGAATCTGGATAAAGTGAATCCCTCGCATATACAGGGAAGCGCTCAGACCGGCTATATCACCGACGACACCGCCACCTAGGGCAACAATGGTATCATTTCGTCTGAAACCTCGATCAGCTAATTTCTTAAGTATTGCATAGAGGTTAGCAATGTTTTTTGAACCTTCGCCATGTGCAAGAATAAAAGTTTCGACTTTATAATCCGATAAGAGATTCATCACTTTTTTGACATAGAGTTTTTCAACATTGTCATCACTGATAAGAAAAATACGATCGCCAATCGGAAGATTATTCATGAGTTTGGGAAGCTGATTGAGAATACCGTTTCCGGTAAAAGCTTTGTAGCTTCTGGAACAGTTTACTTCAATGGTGTTCATTATAAAGATTCCCTGAATTTCAATGTTTTCTTGACGGCGAAGATGAGATCTTTCAGTTCCTCACCATTAAGCTGCTGTTTTGCATCAGATAATGCTTGCGAAGGATTTGGATGTTCTTCAACTTCAAGGCCATCGCAACCGGCCATGATTGCAGCAAGAGACATCGGTTTAATCATCTCTCTTCTACCGGTGGCGTGTGAAGGATCGACGACAACCGGCAAGTGTGTCAGCTCTTTAGCTGCAGCGACGGCACTTAAATCAAGAGTGTTTCTGGTAAAGGTTTCATAGGTACGGATACCGCGTTCACACAGAATCACTTTGCCGTTTCCGCCTTTGAGGATGTACTCGGCACAGTTGATCCATTCATCGATCGTAGCGTTCATGCCGCGTTTTAACAGGATCGGTTTGTCGATCTTGCCCAGTTCGGTCAACAGCGTAAAATTCTGCATGTTTCTGGCACCAACCTGCAAAACATCGGCGTATTCCGATACCAGATAGATATCTCTGACATCCAATACTTCAGTAATAATTGGCAAGTCATAGGCATCTCCGGCTTTCTTCAGATATTGCAAGCCAATACGACCAAGGCCTTGAAAATCATAGGGTGATGTACGGGGCTTGAAAGCTCCACCTCTTAACATGTTGGCACCAGCCTCTTTTGCTAGTCTGGCCGCTTCCATGACCTGTTCTTCCGATTCCACCGAACAGGGACCGGCGATCATCAGGAAATCTTTACCGATTTCGATATCTCTGACTTTGAAAGTTGTTCTTTTACCGTCTTCTTTTAAAGACGCCAATCTGTATTTATTCATTAAAATGCTCCCATCATCTGCGATCTGATGATCGCTTCATAGATCTTACTTTTCTGTATCTTTCCTAAAGAGTTTTTTGGTAACTCATTTAAAAAGAAGACATATTCCGGTCTGGACAATTCAAAAAGCTGTTTTTCACAGAAAGCTCGTACGGTTTCTTCTGATAATTGTGCATCGTCTTTTATGACAATAGCAATAGCTATGACGTTGCCCTTGATATCGTCCGGATAATTGAAGACGGCACATTCTTTGATCTCAGGAATCTGACTGAGGGCGTCTTCGATGTCAAAAGGGTAGATATTGATACCGTTGACCTTGATTAATTCATCTTTACGGCCACAGTAATACAGGTAACCTTCTTCATCGATCTTTCCCAGATCTCCGGTTTTGAAATAGGAATCCTTATATGCTTTATCGGTCAACTCCTGATTATGGAAATAGCCTTTGAACATAAGATCGCTTTTGCACAGGATCTCACCGATCCCTTTGTCATCCGGTTCATCAATTCGAATCTCTACCCCTTTGAGCGGAGTTCCGACAGAATGAATCTTGCTGTTTTCTTTTAGATTGATATTGGTCAAAGTTGAAGACTCACTGGTTCCGTAAATCTCAAACAGATCACAATGAAGCTTGTCAACCAGCTCTTTTTTAACATGATTTTCCAAAAAAGAAGAAGAAGATACAACAGCCTTTAGTGTCGTAATCTCAGGCACAAAAGGGCTAAGCAACATGGAAGAGATCTGAGTAAGCTGGGAAGAATCGGTAATCGTGAAGCTGACTTTTTCTCGATTGATCAGATTGAACCATTCGTAGGACTTGAATTCATCCATAATAACGGCGGTCGCTCCTAATAGAATCGACATGATGACAAGTCTTTCCGCGAGAGAATGGTATAAAGGGGTTGATGCCAATATGACGTCATCGCTGTTTAACTTATAAAGGTCAATATGAGCGTTTGCCCGCTTTAATTTGTTGTTCTGGGTCAGAGTAATCGGTTTAGGGTCGCTTGTTGAACCCGATGTCAAAGAGATAATCAAAGTTTCATCGCCATCGAGTTCCGGATAATGAATCTGTATATTGGGACTGTCATCGTGAATGTTGATACTGTTTGATATTTTATCGGATACGATGTGATTGGCTCCGAGAGCGGCAAACCGTTTGATAGCCAGGTTTTTCGGCATGGTCTTATCAACCGGGGCAATTGCAGCGCCTAAACTGGAAGCAGAAAAAAGCAGTGCGCAAAAATCGACACTGTCCGTTAATTGCACTCCGAGAATATCACCTTTTTTTACACCATTGGCAGTTAATGTTCTGGTAAACTGTCCCGTCAACTTAGAGAGCTGTTTATATGAAATATGTCTTCCATTGTTTACGATTGCTGTTTTTTCGGGCTGTTTCTCACAATTGCGAAAAAGATTGTAAGCAATAGAATGCGTATAAATCGTCATTTTCTGTTCATTCCCCCTTTATTTATTATACAAAATGGGCATCTGCTAATGTGCTAGAATTATTGTGTATGCAACGTATTTTATTTGGCAATGGCAGCCACGCAGAACTGCCGATGATTCAAGAAGCGAAGAAGGCCGGCTACTATGTGATCACCACCGGCACAAATAAAGAGGGTATCGGTCATCAATACGCCGATGAATATGTTTATGGCGATTTTTCCGATAAGGATTTTATATGGAAACTGGCCAAAGAAAAAGAAGTTCAAGGCATTGTTTCGGCTTGCAATGATTTTTCTTATATCGCGACAGCTTATGCGTGTGAGAAACTTGGCTTACCTGGTCATGATTCCTATGAAGTGTCCCAGATCATCCACCATAAAGACCAATTCAGAAAAATGACGCGAAGCCTTGGCATCCGTACACCATTGGTTTGCGAATGCTATGATATCGATGGTATAGATGAGATCGTCAAAAATATTAAATACCCGGTTTTGGTCAAGCCTGTTGATCTGACCGGTGGAAAAGGCGTTAAAGTCTGTCACAATGATGAGGAAGTTAGAATTGCTGCGAAGGATGCTTTTTCACTAACAAGGCAGGATCACATCATTATCGAAGAATTCATTTTCGGTTCCAATCACGGTGCTTCCTTCTTGATTAAAGATCAAAAGGTCGTTTATGGAATTTTTGATGATGAACAATATGGACTCAATAAATATCTTGTTTTGGGCGCCTGCTCGCCATCAAAGGATACAAAGGAAGAGACAAAAAGGCAGCTGATCCACGATATAAATTTGATTGCTGATCATTTGAAGCTGACTGATGGTTTATTCCATACCCAGTTTATCGTGACGAATAAGGATGAAGCGGTCATTATTGATCCGTGCCGCAGAGCTCCAGGCGATCTGTATGTTCTTTTATCAAAATATGTGACCGGCGTAGATTATCCCAAGGAAATCTTCAATTCGGAGATCGGAAAGGGGATTGATACGTCATATTCTATTGAGAATAATATTGTCGCTAGAGAATGCATCATGGCTGATAAAGCAGGAGTCATTGATTCCATCTATATCGATGAGTTTGTGAAAAAGCATATCGTTCATCAACTGATCTGGGCCAAAGAAGGTGATCGCGTCGACGATATTATGAAATATAAAGCTGGTATCCTGATTATGAAGTTTGATACACTGGCGGATATGGATTATGTTTTGGACCACTATTCTTCCCTGGTGAAGATTGTATTTAAGGAGAATCTATGATTTCGGTTGTAATACCATGTTATGGTTCGCAAAACAGTTTGCGAAAGGTTGTTGAATCGGCAATTGAGACTCTTTCTTTAAGAGATAAGGTTTTTGAAGTTGTCTTAGTCAACGATGGCTCTCCTGACAATGTCTGGACTGTAATTGAAGAATTGGTCAAAGAATATCCTGATGTTGTCAAGGGCATCAATTTTACCAAGAATTTCGGCCAACATGCTGCGTTATTAGCGGGGTATAAGTATTCCAAAGGAGACATCATCGTATCCATGGATGATGATGGACAGACAAATCCGATCTATATGTGGAAACTGATTGATAAGCTTAATGAAGGTTATGATGTCGTCTATGCCAAGTATCCGGAAACCAAGGAGTCTCTTTTCAGAAGAGCAGGGAGCTGGGCTAACAACAAGATGTCGGAGATGCTTCTGAATAAACCAAAAGAAGTCAAGGGGACAAGTTTTTATTGTTTACGTCGCTATGTTGTGGACGATATGGTCCGTTATGATAAATCCTATCCGTATATCGGTGGACTGGTCTATCGGGCGACCAATAACATCGGTGATGTAGAAATTGAACATCAGGAAAGAAAAGAAGGAAAATCAGGTTATACCTTAAGTAAATTGATTAACCTGACTTTGAACGGCTTTACTGCCTTTTCGGTAAAACCGTTAAGAGTTGCGTCTTATCTTGGTGTTTTCATTTCTGTGCTTGGTTTCATTTACGCAATTGTTATTATTGTCAGAAAACTGACGAATCCTTCCATACAATTGGGGTACAGTTCTTTAATGGCTGCAATTTTGTTTATCGGCGGTGTAATAATGTTTTTACTGGGAATGATCGGCGAATATGTAGGCAGGATCTATATTGGCATCAATAACTCCCCGCAATACGTTGTCAAGGAAGTGCTCGACCATGAGAAACATTAAGACGTTTCTTTTATTGCACTTGGGTCTATTTATCTTTTCTTTGGGTTTCATTGCTTCAAAACTGTGTTCCAATGAGCCCTTTTTATCATTTCGTTATCTTCTGTTTTTTGGGTTGCAGTTATTAACGCTGTTTATCTATGCTTTGATCTGGCAGAAAGTTCTTAAGAAGATTCCCTTGACAATCGCTTATGCCAATAAGGGTATTACTATTATCTGGGGTATGCTGATCGGGTATTTTTTGTTTCAGGAACAAGTGACAATGTTCAATATATTAGGTGCATTGATCATTATTGTTGGAGTCGTTGTCATCGGTTCGGGAGAAGAAGATGCTTAATATCTATAGTCTTGTGAAAATTCTGAGTGTTGTGATTTCGGCTTTTTCTCAAATCTTGCTGAAAAAAAGTGCTATGAAACACTATGAAAACGGGATCGGGGAATACCTGAACTGGCTGGTTATTATCGCGTATGGGATGTTTTTTGGAAGCACAATACTGAGCATTTATTCTTTAAAAGGGATTTCGATTTCGCTTTCAACGATTATTGAATCAATGAGTTATGTCTTTATCCCGATAATGAGCTATCTTTTTCTGAAGGAAAAAATGAATCAAAGACAGTTCTTTGGCACAATAGTCATTATTCTGGGGATTATCGTCTATAATATTTAAAAAAACCCTTGAATTAGACAGACACGGCTGTGTCGTGAACCCCATTATTTGGACAAGTGATTTAAGCTAATTCAATGATAAGGCCTGCCGCCTTGCTTCACAAGGCGTAAGGCCTTTTAATTTGACTTTGATGCGTTTTGTATTGTAGTAGTCGATATAGTCTTCAATGGCTTTCTTGAGCTGATCCAGTGTCTTGAATTCATATTCATGGCCATAAAACATCTCGTTTTTCAGTTTGCCGAAGAAGTTCTCGATCGGACAGTTGTCTAAGCAATTGCCTTTTCTGGACATGGACTGGATGATGCCCTTGTCTTTCAAGGCCTTGTGCCATGGCTGCATCTGGTATTGCCAGCCCTGGTCAGAGTGGAAAATGAGACCTTCAAGATCTTCAAACCTGGAGAAGGCTTTATTCAGTAATCTTTTCTGTTGTAAGAAATCAGGATTCGAAGAGATATCATAGGCGATGATCTCATCGTTGTACATATCGAGTATCGGAGCCAAATAGAGCTTTCCTGCCGGGATATGAAATTCCGATACATCCGTGGACCATTTCTCATTTGGCTTTGATGTTTCAAAGTCTCTGACATACTTCGTCTTATGATTTTCTTCATCCACTTCCTTATGGATAAGAAGATTCTTTACCGTGCCGTTCATTTCGCCTTTGTATGATTTGTACTTGGCTTTCGGTGTAAGGCCGAATAAACCGAGTTTCTTCATGATGCGTTTTACCTTCTTGTGGTTGACGATATATCCTCTGTTTCTCAATTCAAGGCTGATCCTGCGATAACCGTATCTTCCCTTGTTTTCGTTATAGATCTCACAGATGACCTGCTTAATCTGTGCATCTTTATCATCATCCATATGTGAATACACATGGTAGTAGGTGGATCTTTTCACACCGGAGATCTTTAACAGCAGCGATAATGGAAACTCTTGCCTTAGTTCAGCTATCACCGTTACTTTTTCTTTGATTCGCGCTTTTTCCTTTCCCGAACTAAGGCATTCAATTTTTTTAGGTAGGCGACCTCCGCTTCAAGTTCCTTATTCTTCTTTTCCAGAAGTTTAATTCTGGCCTTGTCGGCAGATTCAGATTTTACTTCATCGTTATCTTTGCTTACCATCTCATTTAAGGCTTCTTCCTTCTTCATCTTGGGCGGCCGTCCTCTCTTCTTATCGATAAGACCATTATAACCGTCTTTCTCGTAGCGTCTGAGCCAGGAATCGATCATAGATCTTTTTATGCCATATTCGACCGCCAGCGCATTCTTCGCTTCACCGTTCTGATACCGATTTATCACTTCCATCTTGAACTCGGGAGAATACTTCCGGTTTGGTCCTTTGATCAGAACTTCTTCCCCATGAAGATTGTATCTGGCGATCAGCTCCGCGATATATCTGACTCCGACACCGAATGCTTCGGCAAGATGTGTTTGAGAAACGCCTTCTTCCTTATTCAACCTGATAATTTCCCGTTTATCTTCATTACTTAATTTCACAAAAAAGAACCCTCCTGTCTGGCGCGAATTCTGGATATCAGGGGTACCCCTGATATCCAGAATCAATGTGTCCAAACAATTGGGTTCAGTTCATTATTTGCTGGTGCTTTTTGTTTGTTTCTGGTTTACTCCCACTCGATGGTGCTGACTGGTTTATCAGAGTAGTCCCAGAGCACTCTGTTGATGCCCGGTACTTCTTTGATGATCCTGTCTCTGATCTTGTACAGTGTCTTGTATGGGATCTCATAGGATTTGGCAGTGACGGCGTCCTTGGTGTTGATAGCACGGATGATTGCGGCCCAGCCCATATAGCGCTTGCCATCCTTGATTCCGGTTGACTTAAGATCAGGAATGACACAGAAGTACTGCCATGGTTTTTCTTTGAGCTTGCCGATCTCTTCTCTGACGATGGCATCGGCTTCTCTCAGAGCGTTGAGTCGATCTTTTGTGATCGCACCGACACACCTTACGCCAAGGCCAGGTCCCGGGAACGGCTGACGGTAGACCATGTCTTTCGGAAGACCTAAAGCTTCACCGACGACTCTGACTTCATCCTTGTATAAGTATTTGACCGGTTCAACCAGTTCAAAGTTGAGTTCCTTCGGTAAACCGCCGACATTGTGGTGAGCTTTGACACCCTTTGATTCCAGGATATCCGGATAGATGGTGCCCTGTGCTAAAAATTCAACGCCTTTGATTTTCTTGGCTTCCTTGGCAAAGACGTCAATGAAGACCTTGCCGATGATCTTTCTCTTGGTTTCCGGATCATCCACGCCTTTTAATTCCTTCAGGAATTTGTTGGACGCATCGACATAACGAAGGTCGGCACCCAGATTCTTTTCGAAGACTTCGATGACCTGTTCCGGTTCACCTTTTCTCAGCAGACCATGGTTGACATGTACACATACCAGCTGTCTGCCGATTGCCTTGATTAATAAGGCTGCTACGACCGATGAGTCGACACCGCCTGACAGGGCAAGCAGGACCTTCTTGTCACCGACCTGTGCCTGGATTTCTTTGATCTGGCTGTTGATAAATTTTTCTGCTGCCTTTTTCGTTGTGATTCGTTTTAAAGATTCTGGTCTTTTATCCATTTGTCGTTCCTCCGCTGTTGTTCTTTAATAAGACATCATGAGCTCCGCCTTCAACGATCGAAGTAGAGGAGATCTGTGT
>Ga0256405_10008054_pt1 | contig 15365 bp, 13 predicted proteins | sample RumenRJG_02DNA_FD_189096 | JGI IMG/M metagenome (GOLD analysis project Ga0256405, IMG submission 189096) | Bovine rumen microbial communities from Lethbridge, Alberta, Canada - RJG_02 | ecosystem: Host-associated > Mammals > Digestive system > Stomach > Rumen | place: Canada: Alberta... | reverse complement strand
CTGTCCGGAATCACGGAGACCGCCGAAAAATCGATCCCGGCGGTCACGGTGCCGTCGTAGGTGGCCAGATAGCTGGATTCGGTGAAGCCCAGGGTCAGGCTGAACAGCGTCTTGACCTTGGACTGGGACACGGCGTCCGTGAACATGTACTCCTGCGTGATCAACAGCCCCATGTCCCGGATGTCCTCCTCCAGGGTGTCCACGGAGATCTCCTCCACTTCCCCGATGATTCCTCCGCTGTGTCCGCCGTTCTCCCCGCTCTTCACCGCCTGAGGTCCGGGCTCCTCCGCGTCCGCGGCGTTTCCCACGACTCCCACGACGACCACGACGATAATCAGGACGGCTACGATCCCGATGGCGATCATCAGCCTTCCGGTTCTGTCAGTGAGCATCCTCATCCCTTCCGATCCCTCCCGCTGACCGTCAATTTCCGATGGATACAGTATACCATAATCCGACAGGAAGAACTATATTTTTTCATGACCGCCGTGTAACAAGAACGCGCCGATGATGTGAACCGGACAAAGAAAAAAAGCCCGTCCTGAGCGAAACACGCTCGGGCAGGCTTCACTGCGCGTCCGTGACGATGACCTCAAAGCCGTAGGTGGCGTCCGTCACCACGCTGTTCGTGACCCATTCCGGCCACACCGCCTCCACGGTATAGATGCCGCTCACCGTGATGGGCAGCAGGACGCTGGAGGAGCCGGTGAAGGTGGGATCGTCCACATGGGGATTCAGCGAATAGTCGATGATCTGCTTGTCGCCGCCTCCTCCGGGATAAAACCGGATGATGTACATCTCCGGCGAAAACTCCCGTCCGAAGCGGAGGTGGCACTTCTCGTCCGCCCGAACGGTGATGGGCGAATACTCGTAGGTGACGGGATCCACGTAGTCCACCGCGTCCTCCTTCCGCTCCCGTTCCCATCGGTAGCCGAAGCGGACCGCGGTGTATTCGCCGGATTCCGTGACGATCATCAGGCCGGGCGGGTCGTAACGGTCGATCTCATAGTGCCGGCAGGAGAAGAGGAGCGGCAGGGTCAGCAAAAGAACCAGCAGTTTTTTCATGTCTCACCCTCCTTCTGTATTCCGGCGCCTTCCCCGAGGGCCGCGTCCGGGCCGGGAGATCCCAGCCTTATGTATTGTACCACAAATCCGGCGCGGAATCAAGGGGGGAGTGTGACCTTCGGCTTACGGCTCCTCCGGATCGTACCGGGTGACGGTCTTGTTCAGCAAGGCGACGGTGCTTTCCACGGGATACCCGAGAAGCAGTCCGTTGATGACATACTGCTCCCTGGTCAGGCGACAATATGGATCAAAGGGTTCCGTCCTGTAATCCCCGAAGCAGGACAGGTCGAGCCGCGCCATGGAGCCGATCCTGTCCCAGTTCAGATCGTCGATCCCGTGGGCCTCGTAGATGTGCCGGAGCCTCTCCATGTCGAAGAGAGAATCGAAGGAGCCTCTTCGATAGATATAGAACCCGCCGGCGCCGTACCGCGTGAAGCCGCAGGAAGCCGGGATCCGCGCAAGACGCCTTTTGTACCTCTGCCGCTGCCGGGAGCGCGGATGAAAATGCAGGAGGATGGCCGCCGTTTTGAGTCCCCGCTGAACGGCGGTGCACAGATACCGGTCGTCCGTCGCGCCGAGCACCCATTTGGCGCAGAAGAACCAGTTGTACCAGCTCAGATACGGCGATTCGTATTCCTCCCCGATGTCCCGGTACTCAACCCTGGCCTGCAGAACGCGGTTCGGCACACTGCCGCTTCGGGAAAAACGCGCGCTCCCGTTGACTCTGTAAAGATTGATCTCCACACGGCCGTCATGCGCCTCCCGTTCCACGTCGAAGACGCACGAACCCCTCCGGTAATCCGCGTGACAGATGAATTCCTTCGTCACGATCCTCCCCCCCGGCCTCAGCGTTTCTTCAGCCTCACCAGCACCGTCGTGTACAGAGGCAAATCGAGGATGTGTCCGCCGCTTGAGCCGAGGAAGGTCTCTCTGCTCACGGGTTCCATGTTCCGGCTCGCGTCCAGAACGCAGTATTCAGCCTCCGCGCCGCTCTCCGAGGAAAAGCCCTCCCAGTCCAGCGTCAGGGTGAGGGTCTTGTCCTCCGTTCCGGCCCCGTCGATGGAGGGATGGTCCAGATAATAGGACAGCAGGATTGCCGCCTCCCTATCATCCGCCGAAACCGCCGCGGCCGCGTAAACGCCGTGGGTGTCGGATTCGGAGAGCACCTCCGTTCCGAGACGGTACAGTTCCCCGAAGGCCTTCAGGGGATAATAGGACTTCAGCGGCTTCTGGGAGTAGGCGTCGAACAGACCGTTCCACTTCACGCTGTAGCTGGCGTCGTAGTACATGAAATGATCCAGCGGGGAGTGCTGGGCCGTGAGCACGGAGGACGCCACGTAGGCCGAGCCCTTCAGCCCTACAATGGTGTAGTAGGAGGTCAGAAGGTCCTCCCTCGTCCAGCTCCGCACGTAATTCCACTCGTTGAGGATCAGCTCCGTGTCCTTGTACCCGTATTGATCCGCCAACTCCCGCGCGGCCACGGCATCCCGGGCGAAGTCGTCCGCTTCCCGTCCGTAGTGATGGAAGGAGAAGAAATCCAGCGGGGCCGGGTCTTCGGGATCTCTTGTGATATACTTGAAGAATCCCTCGAGGAACCATCGGCTGGAGATCGAGCAGCCGGCGGGACCGCCGATCATAAGCTCCGGAAAGCACTTCTTCAGATGGCGGGCGGCGATGTCATAGAGCGGATAGAAATCCTCCACCGGTCCGTCCCAGCACTGGGGATTCACGTCGGGCTCGTTCCAGATCTCCCAGTACCGGATGCCGTAGTGATGACCGTTTGCCCATCCCTCGTTCATGTGGCGGATGATGTGCTCACAGATCCGGGCCCATTTCGCGTAGTCCTTCGGCGGGAGCGCGCCGTACCGCTTGGACTCGTGCTCGATCCGGTTGCCGAGGCGGTAGAAAACCTGAGTCCCGGAGGCAAGGATGCTCTCCATGTACTCGTCCGTCAGATCGAAGTCGTAGGAGGCGGGGTCGTTCTCGTCCGCGTCGAAGTTCGGGAAGATGGCGATGATGTCCACCGTATGCGGTCCTCCGTAGGCCGGCGTGAAGGACGCGTCGTGGGTCCGGGCCATGGGGAATCCCGCGGCGGCGTAATCCTCGAAGTTGCCGAAGCTGTGGGCCTGGGGGACGATGGGTCCGTTGTTGACGCTGTGCATGGGCTTGACGGGCCCGACCTTATTCTGAAAATCGATATGAAGCTTTGCCATGGCTGTGCCTTTCCTGATTCCGCTCCGCAGGGACGGGCGTTTTTTTCATCCTCATTATACCGTTGCGCCGGGAGCTTGTCAAGCGCGGTGCGGAAAAACGGAAATCCGCCGGCCCACAGGATGTCCCGTGAGTCGGCGGATATGTGCTTTTTACTTATCCTCAAAGACCCGTTCGGATCCGTGCGGAAATCAGGCGTTCAGTGTCTCTTCTTCGTCAGGGCGAAGCCGCCGAGGGAGATCACGGAAGCCACGGCCGCCAGGATGCCGAAGTCGAAGGTGTTGGGAGACTCGGCCTTCTGGTCCATAGTCTGGTCCACGGGAGCTTCGGCGGGAGTCTCCTCGGCGGGAGCTTCCTCGGCGGGAGCCTCTTCAACCTTGCCGGGCTGACCGTAGAACTCGACCTCAGCCACGTCGCCGTGGTTGGTCTCGTTGTAGTAGCGGAACTGAGAGTAGCCGGTGTTGTTCTCGAACTCGGTCACGGTGTAGTAATCGGGGTTGGTGCCGGCGGTGTCGGAGGTCCACAGAGTGGTCCAGTTCTCACCGTCGTTGGAACCCTGGATCATAGCGCCGGGGAACCGGTCGTTCCAGCCCTCGCGGGACAGGATGACGACCTTGTCGAGGATGTAGCTCTCACCCGCGTCGATGCCGCAGAAGCCGTCGCCGACTCCCAGAGGATCGAAGAAGGTGGCGGGATTGCCGTCGAACGCAGCAGCGGCGCCCGCGTCGGCATTGTCGCCCCAGCCGGTGGCGTTGCCGATGACCGTGCCGGTGATGGCGTTGCCGTCAGCGCCGGAGGCGGGATAGGTGTAGGCGGGCTCGGCGGGAGCGGTGGTGTCCACGTAACCGGGCGTAGCGGCCACGTCAACGTAGTTGTCCTGATCCGCGCGGAAGGCCTCGGCGGCTTCCTTCGTCGGGAAGAAGGCGATGTAGTCGATGTAGATCTCGTCGCCGGATTCCATGGATCCGCCGGAGTCGGAACCGTCGGGAGCTACCTGCCACAGGGGATCGAGACGGATCCAGTCGACCGTTCCTTCCCAGTAGGGCTCGGTGATGGCGTACTGAGGATCCTTGTGCGCGTTCACGGTGGCGATGTTCTCGTCCGGAATGTACACGAGGTAGGTGTGCCACTCATTGTCCTGAGCGACGTTGATGTGGGTGCACTCGGAACCGGTCAGGCCGCGGCCGTTGGTGTGGCCGAACAGCTCGATGGCCTGGGCGGGGCCGGGGTTCTTCACTCTGGCCTTGGCCCAGAGCACGTCGGAAACGTCCTCGGCGGAAAGGTCGACGGAGACGTAGGGATCCCCGCCGCCCGCGACGAACACATAGTAATCGTTGCCGGCGTCATCCTTTTCGCCCCAGAAGCTGACGGCGTTGTTGGAGTTGGCGCCCATATCCGCGGAAATCGTCTCGTCAGAGTTGAAGTCCCACAGGAGGGAGGGAGCGGAACCGGTGCCGGCCGCGGGAGCAGCTGCTGCGCCGCTTGCCGTGTACGCCGCGCCGTCCTTGGTCTGGTTGTACAGGTCCATGACCTCGTCAGCGGAGAACGCGCGGCCGAAGAAGTAGGCGTCGTCGAGGGTCAGGAACGGGAACGACTGCCAGCCCTTCTGCTCGGAGGCCTCGTTGCCGAGGAGGGTGAACGGAAGCGGGAGAGCGCCGCTCAGGGAGCCGACGAGCTCGCCGTTGGAATAGATGTCCATCACTTCGTTGGCATACACGAAGGTCAGGTTGACCCACTCGTCGCGGGGAGCCGCGTATTCGGAGAGGTTGTCCACCACGCCGTTGATGGTGTTGCCGACCACCACGCCGCCGTCATGGATGATGCGGATGGAGCCCAGCATGGAGGAGCAGAGGAAAACGTGCTCCGTGTTGTCTTCGACCTTGGCCCAGAAGGACGCCGTGTAGCTTTCCGCGTCCACGTTCTTGCCGAGGAGGATATACTGCTCGTTGTCGTCCAGGTAGACCGCACCGTTGGCAGTGCCGTCGCGGCCTTCCACGAACGTGGGATCTCCGACCAGCTCGCCGGTCAGAGCGCCGCCCTCGTCCTTCGCGTCGCCGTTGAAGGCGAAGTGCACGCCGGCGTCCGGAATGGTGAAGTCCTCAAGCGGGAACTCCGCCAGGGACGGGATCGCCATGGCCGCAGCAAGAAGGACTGCCGAAAGAAGGATCAGTGCTTTTTTCATACTGCTGTTTCCTTTCCAAAAAATGATTCTTACAGTATTTCGGTCAGCGGAGCGTCCGGCTTTGTCATACAATTGATTATATAAACAATCCATACGCCCATCCGGCCTTCTGCGCCTCCATTATAGCGCACTCTCCCGAATTTTTCAACTCTTTTTTTCACTTTTTCTTAAAAGAAGATACACAAATTTCTCCGTTCCCGGGATCAGGTCCGGGCGCGGGATGCGGAGATCCCTCAGAACCGGAAATAGATGAACGGATTGTACGATCCCGCCGCCAGGGAGACGACGGACAGGAGAAAGACGAGCACGGAGCAGACGCAAGCCGCCGATTCGAGGACGGTTCTTCCCTTCGGCGCCAGATCTTTGCTCCTGTCGGCGATCCGGCGGCCGATCCCGGTCGACAGAACGATCCCGGCCAGCATGGCGAGGAGGAAGAGACCGTTCACGCTGCTGCGCTCGAGGATCATGGACCAGGTCACCGTCCCCTGTCCGAGGCCGTATCCGCCGAACATGGCCCGGAGCATCTCCATGGCATACGACAGGGATTCGGAGCGGAACAGCACCCAGCCGATCACGACGATGAGGAGGGTATACACGCGGCCCAGAACGGGGATCTCCGAAAGCCTCTTTCCCCAGAGCAGCTTTTCGAGGACCAGGAGCAGGCCGTAGTACACGCCCCACAGGACGAAAGTCCACGCCGCCCCGTGCCAGAGTCCGGTCAGGATCCAGACCACGGCGATGTTGAACACCCAGCGGGGCTTCGACACCCGGTTGCCGCCCATGGGAATGTAGACGTAGTCCCGGAAGAAGGACGACATGGAGATGTGCCACCGCCGCCAGAAATCCGTGACGGAGACCGCGGTATAGGGATCGTTGAAGTTCTCCAGATAGTGGAACCCCATCATACGGCCCATGCCGATGGCCATGTCCGAATAGCCCGAGAAGTCGAAATAGATCTGGATCGTGTAGGCCAGCGCGCCGATCCAGGAGGCGATCACCCCGCAGGAGGAGGGCTCGTATCCGAAGATCCCGTCCGCCGCGGCCGCCGCGAGGTTGGCGATCAGCACCTTCTTTCCAAGGCCCGCCGTAAAGCGGCGCAGCCCGGCGTACACGTCGTCCCGGGAGACCTCGCGCCTGGTCAGCTCCTCCTCCACGGTCCGATACCGCACCACCGGTCCGGCGATGAGCTGAGGGAACGCGCAGAGGTACACCATCACGATCCCGGGATTCCTCTGCGCCTTCACCTCCCCGCGGTACACGTCCGCCACGTAGGAGAGGATCTGGAAGGTGTAAAAGCTGATGCCGATGGGCAGCTCGAAGGCCGGTACGGGAAGCTCCAGCCCCGCGATCAGGTTCAGGTTCTCCACGAAGAACCCGGCGTACTTGAACACCCCCAGCATCCCGAGAAGAAGCGCGACGGATACGATCAGCGAGGCGCGGGCCGCTCCCGGTTTCTCCCGGTCCCGGAACGTGCCGACGGCAAGACCGCCGCCCCATCCGACGAGGGACGCCAAAAGGATCAGGGGGAGGTACACTACCCTGCCCCAGGCGTAGAAAATCAGGGAAAAGACCAGCAGAAGGGCGTTTCTGAGACTGCGCTTCTGAAGCAGATAGTACAGCGCGAAGAACAGCGGGAAAAACGCGCAGACGAAAATCACCGATGAAAACAGCATGTGCGTCCCCTCCCGTCAGTCCAGAACGATGGCGGACAGCCGGTCGTCCCCGTAGATGTCAAACAGGATCCGGTCAGAGAACTGCTCGAACAGCACGTCCGTGATCCCGTATTCCTCGATCACTTCCCGGTAGTTCATGCCGGAGTAGTGGGTGTAATAATAGGCCACCGTGGTGTCGAAGGCGCTCCCGAGAAGCTCCACAAAGCCCTGGGTGTAGCTGTCGCCGATGACCAGCAGATTCCGCCCGGTGTGGTTCTCGGGATACTCCACCTTGTACACCTCCGGGAAGAAGACCGCGTAGACGTTCACGTCCGGCGTCACGTACTTCTGCTTCGCCAGGAATTTCACCTGCCGGTCGAACTTCCAGACGGGGGAGCATTTATAGGTTCCGAGGTCGCAGTCGTACACGCGGAAAGGATCCCAGAGATCCAGCGTCTGGCAGGTCCGGGCTGCGCTTCCGTAGAACCGGGTCTCGGGAAAATCGATGGGTTCGCCCAGGGCTACCGGCTCATGCTCCGGGCAGATCATGCCGCAGAGCTGACAGAAGCCCAGCCAGCTGCCGTAGGTGCTCCAGTGGTGGTCCGTCAGGTAGACCCGCTCCACCCGGTCCCGGAGGGTCCCGATGTCCCATTTCTGCGCGGTGATGCGCTCGTCCAGCAGGGAGAGGAACAGGTCGGCGTACTTCCCGGTGGACTCCTCCCCGACGATGACGTCCTCGTAGTAATCCGTGTCCTGCATCCGGGTGAGGAGCATGAAGTAGAAGTTCACGTCCGGATCCGCCGCGGCGATGCGGTTCAGCTTTTTCGCCTGCATGGTGACACGGGATTCCTTCGACTTGTCCGTCAGAACCACCGCCGTGTCCAGAAACGAGGTCTGAAAGCCGTCCCCGAATTCCGCGTCGATGCGGTAATACCGGTGGGTGCCTGTGGTGGTGAGCAGCGTGGAGGACACGGACACCACCTGATCCCGGGGATCCACGGGCTCGACAGGTTCGGGCTCCGGCGTCTCAGTCTGATCCTCTCCTCCGGCCTCCAGCGTGTCCACGGCGGAGACGGGATCGGGTTCGGCAGGAGTTTCCGGGGTCTTCGCCGCGTTTGCCCTCATATCCGCGTACAGGGAGGAGGTAGGCGCGTTCAGCGTGTCCCGGACCTTGCCGTAGGCGAAGACGGTCTCGTAATACCCCGGCATGTAATCGGTGTACAGGCGCGTCAGGGCGTTTTTGACTCCCACCAGGGTGTTCAGCGCGCCGTCGGCGAAGGTGCCTTCATAGGGCTCGGCCTCCTCCGTCCTGTTGCCGAGGTCGCGGACCGTGAAGACTCCGGCCTCCTGCCCGGCCTTCATGAAGGGCGCGCCGCACAGGAGCACGATAAAGCACAGCCCCAGCACGGCCAGATACAGCTTGCGGTTCATCCTGACCTCCTTCCGAACAGGGCCCGGCCGCCGGCACAGACAAGAAACAGCGCGGCAAGCAGGACCGCTCCCATGGCAAAGAACCCTCCGGGCTTTCTCTCGCGGACCGCAGTCCCGTCTGCGGGATCGTCCGGGAAATCCCAATCGTCGGAACCGCTCGGGTCCTCGTCCTCCGGAATCTCCGGCTCCGCCTCAACCGCCGCCGTATCCGCGTCCTCAGGGACAGGTTCGGGCTCGGGCTCGGGCGCATCCGTCTTCTCCGGGACCGGCGGGGGCGGCGCTTCGTTGGTTTCGTAAAGCGTCAGGATCTCCTCGTCCGACAGCAGGCGCGGGAAGAACCATGTGTCGTCCAGGGCGTATTCCGGCGCGCTCTGCCAGCCCTTCTGCTCCGGCGCGTCATTGCCGATGAGGGTCAGCCCCAGCGTCTGCCAGCCGTACATGCCGTCGAAGAATTCCCCGTTGATGTAGACTGAGGTGATCTCCATGTCGTCGTCGTAGGCGAAGGTCAGCATGGTCCATGTGTCGTTCGGGACCTCGTAGGGCACCGAGCGGTCGATGATGCCGTTCATGGTGGCGCCCACCTTCCCATCGTCCTGGATCCCGCGGAGGGAGCCCGTGATGCTGGAGCAGAGGAAGACATGGTGCGGGACGCGGGTCTGCCTCACCCAGAAGCTGGCGGTCCAGTTCCCTTCTATGTCGTCGAGCCCGAGCTCCACGGCCTGGTTATCCGTCTCGAAGTAAATGGCTCCGTCCGGCGTCCCGTCCCGTCCCTCGACGAATCGGGGATTTCCCCGGAGCCTTCCGCTGACCGCCCCGGACGCCTCCTCCGCGTCTCCGTCGAACCGGAACCGGAGGCCGCCGTCCGGGATGTCGAAGGGCTTCGTCGGGATCTCGGCCGACACGGTTGACGCGCCGCAGAGAAGTCCCGCCGACAAAAGGAGGACGGACAGAGCGGCCGCTGACTGCTTTTTCATTCTGAACGCACCGGATTCCTTTCTGTGAAATCGTAATAAAGTCTGCCGCCGTATGCGCGTTCGGCACGGGAGACGGAACAAAGCGCCGCTCCCCGATCAACTATACCATAAATCGGAGGCCATTACAATAGAGCGTAGGAAGAAAAACGCCGCCTTGCGCCGGAAAACTCCCGTTCCCGGTGATCCGCGGGGTGCAGGCCGGACCGAAAGTGCAGGTTGACAATCAAAGCCTGCACCTGTATAATCAATTATATATACAAAAAACGGGGAGAGCAGACAGCATGACGCTTGAGGAACAGATCCTTGCCGCCGTGGAGGATTATCAGAAATCCGGCTCCATCAAGGCGACGGCGAAGAACATGAACCTGTCCACCGGAACGGTGCGCAAGATGCTTCTGACCGCGGGAGTATGGAGCAACAGGACCGTTCTGGACATATCCGTTCTGCGAAGGGAGCATCCGGACTGGGACAACGCGCAGATCGCCGAAAAGCTTCAGATCTCGCTGAAATCCGTTCAGATGTATTCCCCTTACGAGGGGCTGAACGGAAGAATCTGTGACAGCCCCGGCGTCGGCGCGCAGGACGAGGAGGCTGTGGACAGCGGAGAATGCGGAGATCACGCCTCCTGGATCCTGAACAGGGACGGAACGCTGACCATTTCCGGATCGGGACCCATGTGGGACTACAGCGGCATCTCCTACGGAAACGTGCTGGAACCGAAGCCGAAATGGTCGATCCGGCGGGACGGCTATACGGTCAGACGGCTGATCATCGAGGAAGGGATCACCTCGGTCGGCCAGTACGCGTTCATCCTGCTGCCCGAACTCGGGGAGGTCACGTTTCCGTCGAGCATTGAGGAGATCCGGGGCGGAGCCTTTGCCGGAGAGAACCGCGTGAAAAAGATCGTGATCCCGGGAAAGGTCCGGGTGATTTCCTGGGACACCTTCTATTCGAACCTGTGGCTGGAGGAGATTCACATCCCCGCGTCGGTCGTATCGCTCCAGACCTTCGCGTTCCACGCGTGCATGTCCCTGAAGAGGATGTACTTTTACGGAAACGCCCCGCGCGTGACGCACACCACCTTCGATATGTGCCACGAGGGAGCCGTGACCGTGTATCACAGAGCGAAGGCGCGGGGCTTCCGGGACAGCATGTGGAACGGATACGGGACCGAAGTGTTCTGAATCCATACGGAGAGAGGAGAATTACAAAATGGAGATGGAGATCATAGATCTGTTCCCGTGGCTCGGCTTATGGTTCAAGGCCACGGACGTCTATTCAAAGCTCGGAGAAGCGGCCGAAGACAAGGCGGCGCTGTTTCTGGGATGCGTCATCGTTCTGCCGTTTCTGCTGCCCGCGCTCCTGAAGGCGCTGGACCGGATGATCCTTCCGTTCTCATTTGATTTGTCGAATATGACGACGGATGAATATGTCAAGGAGCGTATGAAGCCGTCGACGGAACAGCATATCTGCTTCAACTGTCTGAATTATAATATGCGGGAAGGCAAATGCGCGTTTTCCGGAAGGAAGATCAAAAATCCGAATAGCCAGACCTGTGATTACGGATTCACGAACAGATACTGAGGTGCTGAAATGAGAACCGCAATTCTGACGATTGTATATGTGCTGGCCGTGCTGATCCTGATGTACGCGGTGATTTCCTTCATCATGGTGATCCCGTATTACGACTGCCATCCCGGGGAGGTGGACAGAGAGGATCAGTCCATCTCGAATTATGCCGTAAGATTCTTCTTCTCCTGGGTCCCGTTCCTCATCATGTACACCGTCTCGTTTCTCCTGTTTCTGATCGTGGGCAGGTTTTCGAACGAGAGCTTTCAGGATATGATGATCCAGTCGCAGTGGCTGAACGGAGGCTTTCTTGTCTACTATGAGTACATTGTGAAGGGCAGCTTCAAAAACAGGCTCCTCTTCCTTCTCGCGCTGTTCGGGATTTCATTTGCGTCGCATCTGGTGTGCGCGATCTGTTTCCTCCTGGAGGTCCTGCTCTTCAAGCTCTGTCTGTTTGTCTGGATCGCGCTCAGCGGAATATTTGTCATCGAAATCTTTATCCTCAGCGCTCAACACGCCAACGCTTACTGAAAAAGCGCGGCCTCACCCGGCCCGGAAAAGGAGGTACCCATGAAAAGCATCCTGATCAAAGACACCACGAAGGAGGAACGGGAGGAAATCATCAAAAAGTCCCTGGACTGCGGAGGAGGATGCGAAAACTGCTCCTCCTGCTGGCTGGGCGGCGGATCTCCCTGGACCATGTATCAGGACTATATCGACGGAAAGAAGGAAATCGCGGACATCAACCGGGAATACCGCGCGCGCCTGGTGAAGGGATGAGCGCGATAGTAAAGCAACAGAATACGGAAAGCCGGAAACCGCCCCGCTTCGACCGATCGGCCAAAAACGGAGCGGTTCTGTTTTATTGATTGTTCGGCAGGTCATCCCGCTATGGAAGGACGGAGCTATACCCCCACGGCATTCTCCAGACGCGCGTCGTTTTCGACGAGGGTCCCGCAGCCGTCAAAGCCGGAGACGTTCTCCACCCTGAGCCCGGAGATGCATCCCGCCAGCCGCAGGGCGCATCGGGCCCGGGAGAAGACGTTCCGCACCGTGATATTCGAGGTCTCCTCAAAGGTGGAATGGCGGGAGCCGTAGAGGTGGTTGTCGCCGATCCGGACCCCGCAGATGCCGCGGTCCATGTGAGGACTTCCCTTCGAGCTGTCCGTCATGCCGTCGATGAGAATGTTGTACAGCTTCACGCCGCCCTGGTTCAGAAGCCGGATGTTGGCGCAGAAGGCCTCGCAGTTCACGTCCCGGATCGTGACGTTGTAAATGTCGTCCGAGACCTCCCCGTTCCCGCCGGACGCAGGCCGGTAAAGAGCCTCCAGTTTTCCGGGCAGGCCGGTCAGGGCGACGGTGTCGTCCTGGGTGAAGCCGGTCACATGGTCGATCAGAATGTCGTGACAGCCGCACCGCAGATCGATCCCGTCGGCATTGTGGATGTGGCAGGCGGCGTAGCCGTTATCACGATGGGACAGATAGGGCGCAAGGGTCCCGTCCGGGTTCACGTGCCGGTCGTCGGCGCAGAAGTCCATGTCCCGGAGCAGTCCGTGCCGGCACCAGAGCAGATTGACGGCCCACCACCGCTGATTCCGCAGATGGATCCCCTCCACGGCGAATCCGTCCGCGTTGGCCAGAAGGATCAGATTGTTCACGGAGATATGGGGCAGGCCGTCCTTTTCGGAATTGCGCTCGCAGAGCCCGTTGTACTCCCCTCCGTCGAGGATGGCACGGCCGCGCCCGAGGATGCGGATATTCCGGTCCGGAGCGTCCGCGGACGAGCATCCCGCGCCGGCATTGCGGATGAGGTTGCAGAAGGTCCCTGCCGCCATGCGGAGATGGCAGTCCTCAAGGATCAGCGTAAAGTCCGAGGGGAGCAGAATCGTCTCCTCGATCTCGTAGTTTCCCGAGACGGTCAGGGTCCGGGGGGAGGAGGGATCGGCGAGGAGGTCCCGGATCCGTCCGTTCAGAAGCGATCCGCCGTTTTTGATGAATTCCATCTGTTCACTCTCCTTTTGCGAAGGCCACGAATTTCTGCAGGGTCTTGTCCGCCACCTTCTTGATCTTCGCGTAGGCGGAGACGTAATTCTCCTGCTCGCCCAGGACGCAGGCCCGCAGCAGGATGGACGATCCGCCGAAATCGAGGATAGTGTTCAGATCGAAGGCCGTATGCTCATAAATCAGATCCAGCATGGCCGCGCTCGCCTCGTCCCGGGATACCTTGCCCTGCAGGGTCACGTCGTACACCGCGGGAGTCAGCAGCTCCTGGGATACGGCGGCCATGGTCTCCATCACGAGCCCGGTCCGTTCCGGATCGGAGCAGTTCATGGGGACGCCGACGCCGGAGGGCAGCCAGGTGTTGCAGGCGGTGTAGTAGTGCGGAATATCCTCCGTGAACTTCGGGGGCGGAAGGATGCCGAAATCGTCCTCCATGTCCCTCAGCGAGATGACCCAGGAAATGGTGCCGTCAAGGAACGCCGCCCGGCCCTCCCGGAAGATGTCCACGTTGATGGGATCCCCGTTCAGGGAGTCGAAGAACAGGGTCCGGTCCCCGAACAGGGAGGCGCATTTGTCCACCAGATTCACGGCCTCCTCGGAGTCCAGCGTCAGGACGTACTCCCCGTTTACTTCCTCGACGGTGTTCAGTCCTCCCGCCATGAAGAGGGAGTTGCCGAAGGTCCCCTCCATGGAGAGGCCCCAGAGGTCGTCCGAATCCATATCGCCGTCGCCGTCCGTGTCCGCTGAAACCGCCGCAGCCAGCTCAGCCAGACGGTCAACGGTCCATTTCCCCTCGAGAACGGTGTCGTTGAGACCCGTGAATCCGTAGTCCTCCGCCAGCCGCTTGTTGTACACCATGACCGTGGGCGTGATGAAGTAGGCCAGGGAGATGGGGCCGGTGGTGAAATACTGCTTCCCGTAGAAGCGCATGTTCTTTGCCATGGATTCGTTCCAGCGGGAGGACTCCAGCTGCAGGTACGGGAGCGCGGTCAGATCGGCCAGGAATCCCCCGGTGGTCAGAGTGTTGATCCCCTCGGACAGGGCGTTGAAAATCAGGTTGTAGGTTTCGTCCCCGGCCTGAATGACGTTCTGCACATCCCGCGCCACCTGGGCTCTGTCGTCCAGAGCGACGCATTCCAGAGAGAGGTTGAGCCTCTCCTCCGTGGCCAGATCCCGGGCGCGGACGGAGTCGTTCATGATGTCCCCGTCCTTTTCCTCCATGTAGAAGTTCTGACGGGACGCGGTACTCTGGGCGATGATCGTGAAGGTCCCGCCGCCGAAGTCCTTCGTCTCGAGGGTGTCGAGATAGGACGGTTCGGGCGCGGGCTCGGTGTCGGCGGGCTGTGCCTCCGGCGTGTCGGACGCGGCGGAAACGGATGCCTCCGTCTCCTCTCCGCCCGTGCCGGATTCCGAGCATCCGGCGAACAGCAGGCTCATCACAAGGAACAGGATCACGGCTCTGGATAAACGATTCATGGTCTGCCTCCTTTTCGATTCAGAGCTTTTCGTATGTACGGCGGACAGAGGAGCCGATCCCTCCCGGCGGATCCGCTCTTCCCTTCCGCGCAGCGTTCCTCGGGAAACAGCATATAAAAGCCCCCGCGGAGCTCCGGAACGCGGAAACCGGTCCGGCGGAGGCGCGGGGGACGTATTCGGTTTATTCGTACATGGCGTAGACCTTTTCCAGCAGCTTGCCCAGGGATTTCTGGCTCTTCTGCAGAGTGGAGGCCAGCGTGTTCTGTCCGCTGAAGAGCTGGTTGCGGAACATATACGGCAGAGCCTGCAGGTATTCGCCAAACTGGAAGGAGAATTCGTACACGCGCCCGGCCATGATCAGATCGATCATCTGGGCGGTGACGGCGTCCTCGGAGTACTTGTTCTTCAGCGCCGTATCGTAGAAGGCCGGATACACGGTCTTCCAGGATTCCGCGTTCAGAGCCTCCATCATGATTCCCACGAAATCGTACCGGTCCTCCGGCAGGGTCACGGGCGCGCCGAACACGGAGTGCTGGTCCATGGAGTTCGTGTAGTACCCCTCCTGGGCTTCGTCGTACTTGGGATAGGGCAGGACGCTGTAGGCGTTTTCCATGTCTCTCAGCGGTCCGTAGCAGTCCTCGAACATCATCTGCATGATGGCGACGCGGCCTGCGATGAACTCGTCCCGGGCGTGGGTCTCTTCGATGAACTTGAACGCGCCCTGGGTGTTGTACACCAGATTGATCACCTTGTCGAGAGCGTTGTAGACCTTCTCGGTACCCAGGGTGACGTTGATCTTCCCGT
>Ga0256405_10008053_pt1 | contig 15367 bp, 14 predicted proteins | sample RumenRJG_02DNA_FD_189096 | JGI IMG/M metagenome (GOLD analysis project Ga0256405, IMG submission 189096) | Bovine rumen microbial communities from Lethbridge, Alberta, Canada - RJG_02 | ecosystem: Host-associated > Mammals > Digestive system > Stomach > Rumen | place: Canada: Alberta... | reverse complement strand
CCGCCGATACCCTCTCCATCCTCAAGGGCGCCCAGGGTCCCAAGACTGATATCGTGCTGCTGAACGCCGGTGCTGCCATCTACATCGGCGGCCAGGCCGACTCCATTGCCGATGGCATAGAAAAAGCCCGCCAGCTCATCGCCAGCGGGGCTGCGCTAAACCAAGTAGAAGCATTCAAGCGAGTTTCAAACCTCTAAAAGAATAATTGTAACGGCGTCCATGGATGGACGCCAAAAGCGGCCCTTCGTGTTTGAGGATCAAACCGGGGCCGCTGTTTCTTTTGGTTCGTTTTCTTTGCGCCAAAGAAAATGAACAGCCGAAACCCTTCTTCATTGCACTTTTTCCAGCTCGTGGCGGCTCATTTCCCTGACCAGTTCCACAGCTCTCTTGCCCAGGCCGGTATCTCTCGACACTTCCTCGATGGAATAGCCGCTCAGGAGCATGGCCCTGGCCTTGGCGGCTGCCGTATCGGGAGTAGGGCCCGGGTGAGGCCTCGTGGAAGCTGCCTCGACCTTATCAGGCTCTTTGAACAGTTCTTCGGGCGCAGGTTCCCAGTTGGTCATGGCTTCGGCCAGGCCGGCAGCTTGCTGGGCATTCACCAGAGGCTGCCCCTCCTGGGGCACCTCTTGATGCGGCTCACCTACGAGAGACTGCGCAGAAGCTGCTGCTTCTTCTGCCGCCCCCCGCTGGATGGAATTTTGCAGCACTTGGGCAAAATCAAGGGCGTCTATCCTTTGAGGGGCTGACGCTGCCTGCCTCTCCGCCTCTTGTTGCTGCTGCATTGCCTGCCGCTGCCTGCTGAGTTCTTCCTCCTGCCTCAGTTGGTTTTCCCTGGCCTCGCTGAGGCGGCGATTCTCTGCCCGCACGTCCTCCAGATTTCTCTCCATGTCCTTCAGCTGCCGCCTGAAGTCTTCCTCCATGCGATGAGACTCGGAGAGGCTGCGCGCCAGCTCCGCATTCCTGGCATCTGCCTCGCGGATCAGGTTCTCCAAATGAGCCACATGGCTGCCCAGCCGCTTTACTACCGCATCCCCGGAGCGTTCCAGCTCCGCCTTGAGGCGCCTGGTGGACTGCTGCATATCTTCCTGCAGTTCCTGAGCCTGCGCCTGCCTGTTATTCAGATAACGAACTCCAAAGACCAGGATCGCTCCTACTGCAATCATCAAACCTAATACTTCTGTGACCATAGCTAATAGAAAGAGCCTCCTGCATTCTTTTTATTACTAATATTTGATATCCAGGAACTGTCCTCGTGACGGGTCTCTGGCGAAGAGTTCCAGCTTTGGCTCTTCTTCCTCTTCCTGCCTGGCACCCCTTCCCCTGCTGCCAGCATAGCTGCCCTTGTTCCTGTGCTCCGGGTCATCGTTGATGCGCCCATCCTCGGGATTGTCCTTATTACGCACCTGCTGCTGCTTCAACCTGGCATCTTCCTTCTGCCGCACATTCTCGAAGGACTGCTGCAGGGCACCTGCCTGATTGAGATTATGCTGCACCTGCCCCGCCTCAGTGGACTGGGGCACCACCATCTGCATGCTGATTGGTGTCACATTCATCATAGCTGCTTCCCTCCTTCCCCTCTCACTTGCAAGGTTATAAGGCCATTGTTCCAGTTTTGCCGAAGGCAAAACTTCCTCTTGGCCTTTCAACGAGGCGGGAGATATTAACTCACCGCCTGTTAGTAAGTTACCGCCCCCACTTATAGAAGTGGGGGACATCCTGTACTCGTTATAAAAATACCATGATTTGCTTTGCGCCCCATCATCCAGCCTTCCCCTCAGCGGGGAAGGCTTTGTCATAAGGCCATGGTGGGGGACATCTTCTTCCGAGTTATACCACAAACCGTCTCAGCCATCATAAAGCCCCACCGTGACCTCATCGTCCTTGACCGTAAGGGTGCAGCGCTGCAACTCCGACTGGATGTTCTTCTTCAGGGAGTTGATGCTGATACGCACACCGGGATAGATGATGGAAGCCACAGCAATCTTCCCGTTCTTCATCTGGGAAAGCTCCTCCGTCATGGCGGCAATCTCCGCCTCCTGGCGCTTGAGCTTGCCCACCAGGGGGAACTGGGAGCGGGTCAGAGAGTTTATCTGCTCCACACGCTGAGGGGGCAGCTTGCTCACATCAATCTTGGAAAGGGTGTTGAGCATCTGGGTGATTTCCGTCAGACGCTTCTTGGTTTCCTTGTACTCATTGCAGGCCGTGTTGTACTTGTGCTGCAGGGTGGGGTCGATGCCCACGGAAATATTGGTGACCACGCAGGCCTGGTTGCCCAGCACGTTGGCCCGGATTTCCTCTCCCGCGGCGGCAAAGCCCCCGGTGATCTGTCCCCGGCGGTCTTCAAGGATGATGTGCTTCCCCGCCCTGAGATTCGAATGCAGGGACACATCAGAGATATGGATATCCTGCCCCGCCTCAATCCTGGCATTTTCCGCAAAGGAGACCCGCACATCCTCATCGGCTGTCACCTGCCCCCGGCCCATGCCGTTGACACCGCCGCTGACAAAGACGTTGCGGCCGTGGACATCGCCGCCACTGACCACGCCGCCGATTTCGATGTCGCCTGTGGCCTTCACGATGAAGCCCGCTTCCACATTGCCCTTGATTTCCACGCTGCCATCAAAATCAATGTTGCCAGTGCTGACGCCCACGCTGCTCCTGATGATCAGATGGGGATCCACGGCAATCTTGGTCTTGCTGTCCACAATCTGGCCGTCAATAGCGGCAATCACCGTATTCTCCCCCTGCTGGGCTGTGCCCTTGCCCAAGGGCAGAGGCAGGGGGCGGCCATTGCGGGCCATGACCTCGGCTCCCAGCACATTCTTGCCAGGTACCCCCTGGGTCTGGGGGATGCGCACGGCCAGCACAGAGCCTTTCTTCACCAGCACAAACAGATTGAGGTTCTTATAGTCAACCCGGTCATACTTGTCCACCACGGGACGCCCCTTGATCCCCAGATCGAACTTGCGCTCAATGACAGCATTCTCCCCGTGCTGGGGCGGCACGCCCACAGCTGCCACAAAGGGGCTAAGCCCCTTGCAGCCCTTCTTGATAGCCTCCATATTGATGCCGAAGACCACCTTCTTGGCTGCCAAAGCCTCCTGAATATCGCTGACGGAGCGCAGGCCCCTGCCCTTGCGGGTATCAAAGCGCACGCTGGCCTGCATGCGGTCGCGGCTGATTTCCACGATGATCTCTGCGGGGATTGCCTGGAGGGCCTTCTCTTCCTCAGAAAGGGCAATCTCCTCTTCAGAGGCCTCGCCTTCGGAGGGCCTCTTCTCCCCATTCAGCAGGGCTTTCATATCCTCGGGGGACAGGAATGAATCTGAAAGCTTCTGGGCCTCACCTGAGGACTCCCGGACTATGCGCGCCAGGCTCACTACATCGTAGTCCACCACGCCGCACTCCTGGAGTATCTGCCGGATATCTGACAGCTCAAAGAGGATTCCATTGGCATCCGGAAAAATCGTGATATAGACCCCCGATTCCCTGAATTCCAGCAGATAGCCAGCCTCTGCCCCGCCAACGGGGGAGCGCAGCTCCTTCTCGGCCATAGTTCCATCCCCCTCTATCCTAAGACGCCCTTTCATGCTGCCATGAAAGGGCATAAATTCCATCTGAAGCGTTCCTTGCCTATCTATACCAAGCTGGCCTTCATGCGGGAAAGATACCCGCGCATCCTGAACACTGCCTTGGTGTGCAGCTGCGAAATGCGAGCTTCGGAAAGCTCCATGACCAAGCTTATTTCTTTCAAAGTCATTTCTTCATAATAATAGAGAGCCACTACCTTCTTTTCCTTCTCTGGCAGGCGCTGTATAGCCTGGGCAAGCGTCTCCCTGAGTTCCTGCTTTTCCAGCTTCTCCGCGGGCTCCGGCTCCGCTCCTCCGGGCATATCGGCCCGCAGGTAGTCATCCAGGGGGATGACAGTGGCGGCGCTTATCTGGCTCTCCAGATTCTGTAGTTCCTTCACCGTCAGGCCCATTTCCCCCGCCAGATCCTCATCTGTAGCAGAGCGGCCCAGGCGGCCCTCCACCTCCAGCACCGCCTGCTCATAGCGGCGAATCTTCTGCCGCATGGTCACAGGCACCCAGTCCTTGGAGCGCAGGTAGTCCAGCATGGCTCCACGAACCCTGACCCCTGCATAAGTCTCGAACTTGTTCTTGCGATCCGGCTCAAACCTGTCTATGGCATCTATGAGGCCAAAAAAGCCGCTGCTAAGAAGATCGTCCCTGTCCACATGGCTGGGCAAGCTGATGGCCAGCCGCCCTGCAACGATCTTAACCAGCGGCAGATAATACTCTGCCAGTTCATTGCGCAGGGCGCTGTCCTTGCTTTTTTTATAACGCCTCCAAAGAGACTCCAGCTGCACTTCAGTCAAGGTCTCATTCAAGGCCATAGGCGACACCTCCCCACTGCCTCCCTAAAACAGCCAGGCTATCATCAGGGCGGCTCAACACGATTAAGGTTTTCCGGGGAAAAAGGCGTAAAGCCCCCCTCCTCCGGCTCCTCTTCAGCAGGCGCACCTGTCTCTTCCTCCTGATCAGCCCCCTCCTCTTCAGAGGGGCTTTCCTCCTCCCCCTGCGGGGGAGCCGACATGAAAGTCTTATTGAAATCTGCCCATTCCTTGGCTTCAAGGACAAATGCCACCAAATAGCTCAAAAGCCCTGCCAGCAGGAAGCCCACAAGACTTCGCAAAAAAGCGGCAGCGAGGCTCACATCTGCCAGCAGACCGGCCAGGCCGATGGCAAAGGCAGCCACCAGCCCGAAGGCCAGAGCTATGCATAACTTGAACAATGCGCCTCACCACCCACTTCTTAAATCACAGCTTCACCCTTATTGACCGTCTTGACGATATAATCGCCATTTTCAAGATTGATGGAAACGGTCCGTCCATAGGTGCCGCCAGTATCTTCCGCTATAAGCCTGATGCCCAGTTCCTTCAGCATCTTCTTGGAAGCCTCGGCATTCCTTGCCCCCACCCGCATGACATCGGTGGCATTGGCAAAGGCAAACATCTGTGCGCCGCCGGCAATCTTGGCCACCAGCCTGGCTTTAGATGCTCCCAGAGCCAGCACATCCTTCAGCATCAAGGGCAACCCCGTATCTGCAAACTTGGCAGGATTGTCGCTGCCTCTGGCCTGGGTGCTGTCAGGCAGCATGATGTGCAGGAGCCCACCCACCTTGAGCTGGGGATCATAGAGGGATATGCCTATGCAGGACCCCAACCCATAGCTGATGACGGTGGCGGGAGCTTTGCCTACCTTGTAGTCTGCCATGCCAACTCTAATCAGTTCCGGCATATCACTCAACTCCTACTGCAGATATTATCGTTTCCAGAGAACCAGGGTCAGGCACCAGGAAGAAATGACCGTTGATGCCATCATCCTCGGAGAGGAACTCCGTCTCAATCACCAGGGCCTGGTCACCCATCTGCCCCAGCTGCACCAGAACCACATTGAGGATAGCGCCTGCCATATCCATGGCCAGAGCCGGGATGGAAGGCAGCATAGCCAGCTGGGTGAAGGTGAAGAAGGCATTGAGGTAGGCACCTGCCAGGATGTTGCCGATTTCCATGAGAGCCGACTCATCCATGAAATCCAGTTTGGTAGTTGTGCCCTGGGGACGCCCCATGAGGGTGTCCACCAGATAGAAAGCACTGTTCTTAGGCAAAAGGAACAGGATATTGCCCGGAGCCTTGCCGTAAACTCTCAGGAACACGCCTACCACAATGGCATCGGGGCCGCCCACCAGGTCAGGCACAGCCTCCAGGGGCACCAGAGCCACCTTGGGCACGTTCATGTCGATGCGGCGGTTGATGACCTGGGAAAGGGCGGTAGCGGAATTGCCCGCCCCAATATTGCCTATCTCTTTCAGCGCGTCAAGTTGCGCTGGCGACAAATCGAGTTCATCGTTCATAGTCAGACACCTCATTCACAAACTGCAACTCGGCTTCAAAATCTCAGCTGCCCGGCTCACTTGCCATCTTTGGGCAGCCCTACAATCTCCTCCAGGTTCAGCATGATGATGAGCCTGCCTTCCACATTGCCGATGCCCGACAAGAAGCGTGTATCCTTTGCATTGATGGACTTTTTGGCATCTATGGGCTTGGAGGTTATGGTCATGACTTCCGTCACTGCATCCACCAGCATGCCCACGTGCAGATCATCCACTGTCACCGTGACAATGCGGGTGCTGTCAGTATAGGGAGTCTCAGCCAGCCCCAGGCGCTGCTTCAGATCTATGACCGGAAGCACGGAGCCGCGCAGGTTGATGACCCCTTTGATGAATTCAGCCGCAAAGGGTACGCGGGTAATATCTGTAAGATTGCGTATCTCCTGGACATTCAGGATGCTGACCCCATACTCTTCATCGTGCAGCTTGAAAGCTACAACCTGCAGCCCTTCCTGGACTTCATTCTTAGCGTCTTCATTTGCCATCTCAGTTGCCCTCCTTACTGCATCATGGTAGCCACATCGAGAATCAGTGCCACGCGGCCATCACCCAGAACGGTAGCGCCGGAGAACATCTTCAGTCCGGCAAACAGGTTGCCCAGGGTCTTGATGACGATTTCCTGCTGGCCAATGAGGTTGTCTACCACGATACCGGCCTTGGCCTCGCCTGCATGCACCACCACTACGAAAATCTCATTGGTATCCTTCACGTGGGGCACCTGGAGCATCTCGCCCATGCGGATGATGGGGATGATCTCGCCGCGCAGGACGATGACTTCCTTGTTCTGCACCGTCTGGATATCAGTTTCCTGGATGTTGATGGTGCTGTCAATGGAGCCCAGAGGAATGGCATACATCTCTTCCTGCACCTGCACCAGCATGGCCTGGATGATGGCCAGGGTGAGGGGCAGCTTGATCTTGAAGACGGAGCCTTCGTCCACATGGGTTTCGACATCCACATGGCCGGACAGGGACTCTATCTTGCTGCGCACCACGTCCATGCCCACGCCACGGCCGGAGATATCGGAAATCTGCTCAGCAGTGGAGAAGCCTGGCAGGAAAATCAGGCGGACGGCATCTGCATCGTCCAGCTTGTCTGCTTCCTCCTGGGAAATCATGCCCTTTTCCACGGCCTTCTTGCGAATCTTGTCCGCGTTGATGCCGGCACCGTCATCGGTGACCATGATGACCACGTTGTTGCCTTCGTGGCGGGCAATCAGGCCCACCTCACCAGTACGGGGCTTGCCCTTGGCTTCGCGGTCATCAGGATGCTCTACGCCGTGATCCAGGGAGTTTCTGAGGAGGTGCATGATGGGATCGCCGATCTCATCGATAACCGTACGGTCAAGCTCTGTCTCCTCACCTTCGATGGTCAGGTTGATCTCTTTATTGAGCTCCTTGGAAACGTCGCGGACCATGCGGGGGAAGCGGTTGAACACAGCGCTGACAGGCACCATGCGCACCTTCATGACGATGTTCTGCAAGTCTGTGGTGACGCGGTCCATCTGCTCCAAAGTCTCGGTGAGCTCCGTGAGGCGGTGGGTCTGCCCAATCTGCTCCAGGCGAACCTTGTTGATGACCAGCTCGCCCATGAGGTTCATGAGGGTATCGAGTTTCTCGATATCCACGCGGACACTCTGGCTCTGATGAGCTTTCTTCTGGGCTGCTGCATTGGCAGGAGCTGCCGGCTTGGGCGGAGCCTTCTTGGCGGCAGGAGCAGGAGCTGCTGCCTTGGGCGGCGGTGCAGCAGCAGCAGCTGCTGCAGGCGCCGGGGCAGCTGCAGCTGCCGCAGGCGGCGCGGCAGGAGCCGCAGCTGCATCAGGATCCACCAGTTCCACTACAATCTTGTCTATTTCAGAAATCGAACTGAGGGCATCTTCCACAGCCTTGGTCTCAGAACCGGTGACCATGAGGATGTCAAAGCTGTGCTCGAATTTTTCCTGCTCCAGTTCCTCGGCAGGAGGCACAGTCTTGATGACCTCGCCCAGCTCGTCCAGAGCATTCATGACCATATAGGAGCGAGCCGATTTCAAGAGGCAGGTATCGGAAAGAGTGACCTGGATATGCACCCCCTGCATGCCACCATCCTTGGCCTGACGGATCATGCTCTTGTCTGTGTCGTTGAGCTGCAGAGCCGCCTCGGCTGCGGACGGCGCAGCTGCTGCGGCAGGAGCAGGGGCAGCTGCACTTGCGGCAGGAGCTGCGGGTGCCTCTGCGGCAGGTGCCGGTGCTCCGCCGCCCTTGGAGATGGAGGAGAGCTTGGCCACCAAGTCGGAGACATCAATGAGATCCTCAGGATCACCATTGCCCACATTGTCAACCATCTGCTCCAGGGAGTCCAGGCATTTGAACAAAGTATCGACTATGTCTTCCGTAAGTTTGATCTGCTCCTTGCGGATAAGGTCCAGCACATCCTCCATCTCATGAGTCAGCTCAGCAATCTTGTTGAAGCCCATGGTGGCGGACATGCCCTTCAGGGTATGAGCATTGCGGAAGATCTCATTAACAACGGAAATGTCTTCGGAGTTCTCCTCCAGCACCAGCAGGCCGTCATTAAGAGACTGCAAATGCTCATGGGATTCGTCCAAGAACATATCCATGTACTGATTCGTTTCCATTTGTATTCCCCCTATTAAATCTTATCTTTTCACAGCCTCTACAATGGCCTGAGCTATATTCTGCACCGGCTTTATCTCGTCTGCCAGGCCCGCGTCCACCACGGCCTTGGGCATGCCGTAGACCACGCAGGTGGGTTCATCCTGGGCTATGCTGTAGCCGCCGGCCTCCTTTATCTCCCTCATGCCTTCACAGCCATCACAGCCCATGCCGGTCATGATGACTGCCACAAGTTTCCGGCCCAAGGAAGCTACAGAGGAAAACATCACATTCACGGCCGGGCGGTGATTGCCCACAGGCGGATCCTGTCCCAAGACTATCTGGGTGCCGTTCCTGATGCGCAGATGATAATTTCCCGGCGCTATGTAAACCTGTCCTGGCCTTATGCTATCCCCATCCTCTGCCTCTTTGACGGCAATCTCGGAAATAGTATTCAGCCTATCCGCCAGGGCCTTGGTAAAGCCTGCAGGCATATGCTGGACTATCACTACGCCGCAGGGAAGATTTCCCGGCAGCCTCGTGATCACGTTCTGCAAGGCCTGGGGCCCACCTGTGGAGGTGCCGATGACCACCAGCTTCTCCGCTCCCCTGCCCATATCTGTCATAGGCAGAGCCGAAGGCCTGTTGGGCGGAGCTGGAGGATTTGCATTGCGCTTCAAAAGGGGATTGTTGCGCTTCGCAAAAGTATGGGCAGGTGCCGCCGGTTCCGGCGGCCTGGCGCTTTCCTGCGGCTTGTAGCCCTGCCGCAGAGGAAGCTGTATGCGTTTCATCACTGGTGGCCCGGCAGAAGCAGGCTTCGGCGGCGGTGCCAGGGTTGTCTTCCTGGCGTGCGCCTTGGCGGCTGCCCGGCATTTTTCCAGTATTTCGCCGGTAATGCCATCAATGCTCGAAATGGAGCCTCCTGCCTTGCTGATGAAATCCACTGCCCCCAGGGCCAGGGCTTTCACTGTCTGCTCCGTGCCCTTCTGGGTCAGGCTGGAGAGCATCACCACGGGTATGGGGTGCTCCTTCATGATGATGTCCAGAGCCTCCAGCCCGTCCATGACCGGCATATTCACATCCAAGGTCACCAGGTCCGGGGAAAGTTCCCTGACCCTTTCTACAGTTTCCTGGCCATTGCGGGCTGTGCCAGCCACTTCAAAGTCCGGCTGTGATGCAAACATGTCCGATAAGACCTTTCGCATGAACGCCGAATCATCGGCGATCAACACACGGATCATCTGGCTCACCTCACCTATCATCTCACAAGCCTCTCGGCTTCCAAAAAAAATATGAATGATTCCTTATTGCTTCAGCCAGCTGGCACGATTGATGCGCTCCCGCTGGACAGTGAAAAGATAACGCACGATCCTGTTGACATCAGCCCTGGGCAGATGCCCGAAACTCACTCCCACGTGATACTTGGGGTAGACAGCCTTGGGATTCACCACCTTGCACTGGCGCACCTTGCCCAGCACTGTCAGCGTCCCCACTTCGGGAATGCTGTTGATCTCCATAGCCACCTGCAACCCTGCTTCCACAGACTCACCTGTCTCAAAGCTCAGGCCGCTGCCACTCAGATCCAGCATGCGCACGCGCTTCTGGGGGCTGATGGAGCCCTCACTGCTGATGAGACGCACCTCCAAAGGAAGTTCCACGCTCACCCGCACGAAGTCGCGATTCTGGGAATGTTCCACCTTTTCAGGCAGGGAAGTATACCACAGGGACTTCTTGCCAAAAGGTTCTTGTCTCTGGAAGGTCACCTCAAACTGGTACTCACTGTTTTTCACCCGCACCAGCCCCTTGAAGGTCACCTGGGGCACCAGGGCCAGAGGCACGCCGGAGGAGTCTACTGGTGTAGCCACCTGCAGTCCCTTTTCCGACACGGAGATGATGTAACTCTGATACCTGTCCCCTTCCTCTTCCAGATAGAATTCCACCTTCTGCCCTGCTCTCAAAACATCCCCTGCTCTTAATAATTCGCCCGCCATAAAAAAGTTCCTCCATAGTTAGTGCGAAAAATTAAAAATTTGCTGTAAAAATCCTCTCCAGCCCTTCTTCACACTCATCTTGCTGCCGTAAAGGACACTGGAGGCCAGTCCCTTGATGCATCTGGCAGCCGTGCCGGAGGGGCTTGTCACCATGAAAGGTTTCTGGCTGCGCACTGCCTTCATGACGCCCGGGTCTTCAAAGATGTAGCCCAGGCACTCCAGAGGCAGGTGCAGGAAGCGCTCGGAGGTCTGCTGGAGCTTGGCCACCACCTCGCGGCTTTCTGCCTCATCATAGACCCTGTTCACCACCAGCTTCAGGCTGGGGGCCGAAGCGTACATGCTATAAGCCTTCATCACCGCATAGGCATCGGTGAGCGCCGTGGGCTCCGGAGTGGTGACGAGGAGCACCTCGTCTGCAGCCAGGATAAAGTCCATGACATTCTTCCCGAGACCCGCCCCGGTGTCCACCAGGATGATGTCAGCTACCTGGCCGCAGCCCGTAAGTTTCTGCATCAGGCGCTGGCGCTCCTCGAAGGTGAAGTCCGCCGCCTTCTCGATGCCGGAGCCGCCGGAGATGTAATCAACCCCATAAGGACCATGCACCAGCACATCCTCAAGCTCCACGCCCTCTTCCAGCAGGTTCAGCAGGTGGGTGCGGGAAAGGCTGCCCAGCACCACATCCACATTGGCCATGCCCAGATCTGCATCTATGAGCAGCACCCGCAGGCCTGCCTCCTTCAGGGCAATGGCAAGGTTCACGGAGAGGTTGGTCTTGCCCACTCCTCCCTTGCCGCTGGTGATGGCAATGACCCGGACGTTGTCTGAGTTTGGAGTTTTTCTGTTTGGGGAAGAGAGCCTCTCCTCCCTGATGTCTTCCGGCAGCGGGCTTCCTCCCACCAGCTGCCTTAATCTTGTCGCCTGATCTGCCATATCAAACCCTCAACAATAACCGGGCCAATTCAGCTGGAGTGGCAGGGATGATATCATCCGGCACGCTCTGCCCATTGGTCAAAAAGGAAATCGCAATCTCTCTCTTGCTCAGCAGGTTCAGGATCAGCCCTACGCTGCCAGTTTCATCAGTCTTGGTGAAGATCACCCGATCCGGCCTGCAGACGGAGAACTTTTCCAGGATATCCTCCGCATCCCGCTCCTTGGTGGTGGCGCTCATGACCAGATGCTTCTCGATGCGGCCATCCACAGCCAAAAAGTCCTGCAGTTCCTTCATCTGATAATCATTATGCTGGCTGCGGCCTGCCGTATCTATAAGGACTAAATCCTTATCCTTGTGCTTGTGGATGGCCACCTTGAGCTCATCGGGAGAATAGACTATCTCCAAAGGCAGGCCGATGATGTCCGAGTAGGTCTTCAGTTGCTCCACCGCAGAAATGCGATAGGTATCAGCAGTGATAAGGGCCGCCTTGACCCCTTTCTCCAGCACGAAGCGGGCCGCAATCTTAGCCAGGGTCGTGGTCTTGCCCACACCAGTAGCACCTATGAGGGAGACGATGCGCACCCCGTGGCGGTTCAGCTGGATGCCCTCGGAGAAGTTCACTACCTTGTCGAGATAATCTGCCAGGATATCCTTGGCCTTGGGGTCAAGGCTGTCCACCAAAGTGTCTCCGGCGGCAGACTTGGCAGCCATATCGCGGAGGATTTCCTCCTCTACCTCCTGGTTCCTCAGGGCATCCTGCAGGGAAACCTCATCCTGGGGCTGATCCTTGCTCATGACCTGGGCCAGCAAGGTCTTCATCTGGGAAAGCTCTGCTTCTAATTTCTGTATCTTTTCTGTATCTTCCTGCTTTGACTGCTGCATAGGTACTTCTGCCGCCTTCTCCTCCTGCTCTCTGGCCTTTATTTCCTCCTCGGCCTTAGGCTCAGGCGCCGGCTCAGGGGAAGGTTCCATGGGCGGCGGCGCTGCCTCCGGGGCCGGGACATTTTCTCTCCTGGCCTCCATTTCCTGATAGGCAGGATGAGGCTCGAAGCTGGGCATCTCCAGGGGAGGTGACACCATATCTACGCCTGCCTGAGTGCCGTTGGTCTTGTACTGATTGAGGATATTGGCCGGGAATACAGGCATGGGGCGCTCCCCTGCCCGAGGCCTGGGCGGAGCGTCCTCAACTGTCTCCACTGCCTTTGGGGCGCGCTTTCCCTGTCCCCTCTCCGGTGCATCTTCTATGGCTGCCGTCACTTCCACCACATCCTTGCTATGGTAGCCCAAAAAGCCTCCCTCACGATATTTCTTCGTGTGCAGGATGACTGCGTCACGGCCTAATTCGCTTTTTACTTCTTCCATGGCTTCCTTCATGGAAGGAGCCTTCACAACTTTTATCTGCACCTTAGATCTTCACCACCCCTAAAATCTGTATCTCAACGCTTTGCTCTATTTCTGCATGGGAAAGGACGATAAGCCCAGGCACAGAACGCTCCACCAGCTTGCGGAAGTAAAGCCTTACAGCAGGGCTGGTGAGGACGATGGGCTGATAGCCCATGTTGGTGAGCTTCTGCAGTTCCGTGTCGAGAGACTGCAAGAGCCTCTGCATGGAATCGGGATCCAGGCTCACATAAGAACCATGATCCGTGCGCTGCACGCCGCCTGCAATCCTGTTCTCCAAGGCAGGATCCAAAGTCACGCAAGGCAGGATGCCATTCTGCACATTGGCCTGGGTGAGGGAACGTGCCATGGCGTGGCGCACATACTCCGTGAGGATTTCCGTGTCCTTGGTGGCGTGGCCATAGTCTGCCAGCACCTCCATGATGGTAGCCATATCCCTGATGGAAATGCGCTCCCGCAGGAGGTTGGCCAGCACCTTCTGGATATCGCCCACGCTGAGCAGATCCGGCACCACCTCGTCCACCAGGGACTGGTTGGACTTCTTGAGGTTGTCGATGAGGTTCTGGGTTTCCTGACGGCCCAAAATCTCGTCGGCGTGCTGCTTGATGACCTCTGTGAGGTGGGTGGCCAGCACGGACACGGCATCCACCACTGTGTAGCCATTGAGCTCTGCCTGCTCGCGCTCGCTCTCAGGAATCCAGAGGGCTGGCAGCCCGAAGGCCGGCTCCACTGTCTCGATGCCCGGCACTTCCTCAAAGACCGTGCCGGAGTTCATGGCCAGATAATGGTCCAGCATCAGCTCGCCCTTGGCTATCTCAATGCCCTTGAGCTTGATGATGTAAGCATTGGGCTTGATCTGGATGTTGTCGCGGATGCGGATGGTGGGCACCACCAGACCAAGTTCCAAGGCGCACTGGCGGCGGATCATGACAATGCGGTCCAAAAGGTCGCCGCCCTGTCCCGTATCCACCAAGGGAATCAGGCTGTAGCCGATTTCCAGTTCCATGGGGTCAACCTGCAGGAGGGAAACAATATTCTCCGGCGTGGTGGCTTCTTTCTTCGCCTGAGCCTTCTTCTCCACCTTCTTGGTCTCCACCTTCACCTCATGGCTCTTCTTGAGGTTGTAGCCAATGAAAGCGCAGAGCAGGGACAAGGCCATAAAGGGCACACCAGGCAAGCCCGGTACCAAAGCCAGGAACACCAGCACGCCGCAGAGGATGAAGAAGATGCGCTCATTGCGGAACATCTGGTTCACCAGATCGCTGCCCAGATTGCCCTCGGCAGCAGAGCGGGTGACGATGAGGCCCGTAGCCGTGGAAATGAGCAGGGCCGGTATCTGGCTCACCAGGCCTTCACCGACGGTGAGCAGTGTATAGGTCTGAAGTGCCTGAGCGGCATCCAGCCCCCTCTGCAGCATGCCGATGACAAAGCCGCCAGAGATATTGATGAACATGATGATGATGGCAGCGATGGCATCGCCCTTGACGAACTTGGAAGCACCGTCCATAGCGCCGAAGAAGTCTGATTCACGCTGAATCTTCTCGCGGCGGATCTTGGCCTCGGCATCGGTGATGGCACCCTGATTCAGGTCTGCATCAATGGACATCTGCTTGCCAGGCATAGCATCCAAAGTGAAGCGGGCGGAAACCTCTGCCACACGTTCAGAACCCTTGGTGATGACGATGAAGTTGATGACCACCAGGATGATGAAGACAATGAAACCGACTACTGCATTACCACCGACCACGAAGTTGCCGAAAGCGGTGATGACTTCCCCCGCATAGCCATCCAAGAGGATGAGACGGGTAGAGGAAATATTCAGCGCCAGGCGGAACAGGGTGGTGATAAGGAGTAGTGACGGGAAAATAGATAAGTCCAGCGCCTCTACATTGTAGATGGCGGACATGACCACCAAAAGCGCAATGGTGATATTGAGGCACAGCAATAAATCCAGCAGCAGGGTGGGCAGCGGGATGATCATCATGATGACGATGGTCACGATGGCTACCGCTATGAGGACATCACTGTATTTCTGCACTATGGAAGTACCCTTCAAGGGGTCTGCCGCAGCACTTGGTGCAGCCATGTTCTCACCTCCCTAAAACTTTCAAAAAACTGCTATGCTCTCTTGCGGTGCTTGAGTCTATAGACATAAGCCAGCACTTCGGCCACCGCCTGATAAAGCTCCTGGGGCACCGAGTCCCCGACTTCCGTACTGGCAAAGAGAGCCCTTGCCAGCGGCTTGTTCTCAACTATAGCTACTCCGGCTTCCCGGGCTATTTCCTTGATGCGCTGGGCCACCAGATCCTGGCCCTTGGCCAGCACCATGGGTGCCACCATGCCCTTGTGATACTCAAGAGCCACCGCAAAGTGGGTCGGGTTGGTGACAATCACATCTGCCTTGGGCACTTCCTGCATCATGCGGGCCATGGCCATCTGGCGCTGCTTCTGCTTGATCTTGCCCTTGATCTGAGGGTCACCTTCAGACTGCTTGAACT
>Ga0256405_10008052_pt1 | contig 15367 bp, 2 predicted proteins | sample RumenRJG_02DNA_FD_189096 | JGI IMG/M metagenome (GOLD analysis project Ga0256405, IMG submission 189096) | Bovine rumen microbial communities from Lethbridge, Alberta, Canada - RJG_02 | ecosystem: Host-associated > Mammals > Digestive system > Stomach > Rumen | place: Canada: Alberta | collected... | reverse complement strand
ATGGTCAATCTACTGGGAGCCCTGGCTGCCTACTGCTTCTTTCCGAAGAAGCCATGCATTGCATGTGAAAGGGCTATTGATAACCAATTAACACTGTTCTGAATTCATCGAACTCACGTTAACTAGCCATTTGGGAGCTATTCCTACCGGTCAGGCATCCTTCGAAAGTGCCTATCTGGTGACGATGGAGTATGACAATGGCACTAAGCGTCTGCATGTAGGAACTGCTGTTTCCGCAACAGAAGCTGGCTCCTTGGAGGGCTATGTGGCTCCTGCCTATATCTGTACTGCTACCATCCCGCTCAGTAAGACGGAGTTCATCTATGTCAACGCCCGCATGACGGAGGCTGAGAAAACGGAATATTATAATCGATTCAAGGATGGAACTCCAGCTGAAAAGCAGATAGCCGAGGATATCAAGAATCTGATAGTACCTGCTTACTACTGTACGAGCGACGGTCTTTATGGCGGCGACTATTACGAGGCTGGCAAGAACTACCGTGGACTGGGTGTCTGGTGCTCGATGTCGAAGACTGACCGCGAAAACTTCACCTTCAACTACGATGCTCTTGACTTGCTCATCGACCCGACTTACAGCAAGGCACAAGGACTGAAGTATCAGTATGATGCTGCAGAAGGTACAGAAGCTGCCGCTAAACAGAATCCTGCAGGCTACTCACTGGAGAAACCAGTTGAATACACCGCCACCTATAATGGTAATGAAACGGAAAATCCTACTCACAATGGTGTGACACTGGTGCATGGTCAGGAATATTCACGCGCGGACTTCGAGAAACTGCCTAACGAGAAGCGCCATTATTCGGCCATCGATGTAAGGGCTGCTGGCGATGTCTATGTGGTCAAGAGCCCCTTCCAAGTCGGTAATTCTCCATACGCTGTGGGCACCATCATCTCTAAGAACACTTACGACGGCTTGGGAAACTCCGATAAGGCGAATATCGCTACGCTGACCTTCACAAACGATGATAAAGATAAAATCTTCTACTTCTGCCGTGAAAGCTATAAGGTAGGCGAGAATACAGAAGGCGTCAGCGTAACGAACGCCTCTGTAACTGGTAGTGAGACAGGAACCTACTCTAATGAAGATGAAGTGCCCATCGGACTGGTGATAAGTAGCGAAAGCTACAATGGCCTGGCTAACTGGCAGACCGACTTCACCATCCACGGTATCGCGCCTACCGAGACTTCTACGCTCTATGTGAGCCGCGAGTCGGATATCTTCGACCTGTCCAAGGAGAAGATTATCACCGTGGTCTATCAGTATGACTACGAAGAGAGCGATGTTTCGGGTACCCACGTCACCCCGATTAGTGAGCGCCACGTGGTGAACATCCACCTACAGTTTAAGAGTGGTATTCCTACCGTCGAGGACATCAAAGCGCCTCAGATTGTGCTGCCAGGCACGTTCGTCGGCATCCGTGAACCACATGTAACACCTGGTGCCTACGAGGTAACGGGTGGTGGCTGGAAACTCTTCGAGAAGATTGGAGACGCTGAAAGTCACATCAATGGCATTGATTACACTCCGCAATTCGATCCGCTCTACTGGTATCAGGACGGCTACTACCTTGCTTACTATGCCAAGACGTATCTCGGTGAGACATACTCTAACACCGTGCCTGTAAGCGTCGCTAACTACCACGACCTGAAGAAGGTGCTGGAAGACAAGGAGCACCACTACTACGTGGACAACAAGAACGTGAAGCGCGACAGCAAGGTATACATTAACGACGCTACCAACGGTGTCCACCAGCTGAAGCAGCTCTTCGACCTCAGCCTGCTTGACAATACCGTTGTCAATACTGACGAGAACGGCCTCATCACAACCGACAAGAGCACTGGTGCTGACAGTCCGTTCAAGGGCCACTCCTTATTGGATGGACATGTCAAGGCTGGTAAGAACCTGGAGTTCTTCCTGCATACCAACGTGAAGCATACTGGCGAATGGACGCCTATCGGTACCGATGATAACTGCTTCGAAGGTAACCTGCATGGTGACGGCTACCATATTGACGGATTGAACAACTCACTGTTCTATAACCTCTGTGGTAATGTCTATAACCTCGGTGTAACTGGTTCGTTCAAGTCCGCTGGTATTGCCGACAAGGACGACGCTACTAAGGATAAAGCCTATATGGAGAACTGCTGGATTAATACCAGTGCTACCAATGGCTTCACTGGAAAGGCTATTCTGGGAACACCTGCTGCTTCTGAGCGCAAGAAGGTGGTGAACTGTTACTATCCGCAGACGAAGGCCTACACTGCCAGCGATGCTACTCCGATGCCTGAGTCTGCCTTCTACAATGGTACGGTGGCCTACGACCTGAACGGCTTCTATCTATATAAGAGGTATAACAATACGAAGACCGGTACAGGTACAGCCCACACGTTCTATACCATCAATGCCGACGGTACGCTGTCAGCTCCGCAGACCAAGAACTATGTCGAGCAGAATGCCACCTACTGTTCGTCGGGTATCACTGATGCATACGACTATGGTGGCTATGTAGAAGATCGCTATGCCGATGGTGACTTCCGCTATGCCGATGGTGTAATACCTGAGAGCAAGGAGGAACGTATGTTTGTTGATACCAACGACAATACCCACTTCTATCCTGTATGGCCTGACGACTACATCTATTTCGGACAGATGCTGACCTACGGTTGGAACAGCCAGCGCCCACATCAGGATGAACCTTCCCATATTGTCAAGAACAACGGTCGCCTGTCAATCACGGATGAGAGCAACCGCATCTATCGTGCTCCTGCCTACTATCAGTCGAAGGTGATGAATGTGGCACACTTCAACCCAAGTGTCAACCTCGTGGCTTACTCGAAGGGTACCAATGAGAACGATCAGCATCCAGCATATCCAAACATGACGGCTATCGACTTCTATGGTCACAACGACACGCAGTGGTCGTTGGGTCGTAACGGCCAGTGGTTCTACCAGCCATTGCTCGACGAGAGCGGTCTGAATAGCATCGCTAACCGTGACGAAACGCCTAACCTGTTGGTATATGCTCCTGATGAGGCTGTCAACAAGAAGACTTATGATGTGCTGACCGCTTACTTCACAGAGCCAGCATTTAGCAGCTACTATACTGACGACGCCTATCGTTGTGTGGCTGCAGCACCCACCTCGCAGGTCTTCGGTCATCTGGTATACCAGGGAGACCAAAAGCTCATCGCCACCAGCGATCACCTGTTGGTAGACAAGAAGGACTTCAACTGTCCTATCAGTTACACCTTCGCCAGTGGCAAGCGCATGTGGTATCAGCGTGTTCCCGACAACTTCGTCTCATTGAACAAAGGTTGGGAGACCGTCAGTCTGCCGTTCACCGCAGAACTGGTAACTACACATCAGAAGGGTGAGATTACCCACTTCTATAGCGGTAGTCCGTCTATCGATGAGAATGGCACGAAGATAGGCCACGAATACTGGCTGCGCGAATACAAGGGCATCGGTACACCGCCCAGCGGTTCTCCCGCTGGCGTCCTCACCGCCGTCTTCAACTTCCCTGATGCCACAGGTGCCACCAAGACTGTTGGCAACACCTTCCTCTGGGATTATTACTATAATGCTACAGCAGGCCACAACCATCAGGATGCCAATACTGACACCTATCAGACGTATTACCAGACAAGCCGCACACTGACAGAGTATCCGCTGTTGGCTACTGCCCAGCCGTATATCATCGGCTTCCCTGGCAAGACCTACTACGAGTTCGACCTCAGTGGTGAGTGGTCAGCCAAGAACACGGCATCTCCTGCTCCAGCACAGCTCGCCAAGCAGACCATCAGCTTCGTCTCTGATGCAGGCATCACGATTGGTGTCAGCGACGGCGAGATGTCGGCAACAGCTGTCGATGGCTATGCCTTCGTGCCTAACTACATGAGCAAGAAGGTCGACGGCTACCTGATGAATGCTACTGGCAGCAGCTTCGACGTGACGCCTGCTGGCGGTGCCGCAACCGTACCGTTCCGCCCGTACTTCGTGGCCGGTAGTGTCGGTGCCCGTCAGAACGCACGCTCTATCCTCTTCGACAACGACGACTCGTCGTTCGCCTTCGGTGATGACAAAGACCCGTCGGGCGACAACCTCGGAGAGGGTGACCTCATATTCACTGTCCGTAAGCACATGATTAGCGTCACCTCGTCGCTACGTCGTGAAGCTGATGTACGCATCGTCAACATGAGTGGTCTCACCATCGCTGCCTTCACCATCCAACCTGGCGAAACCATCGATACCAACATCGGTGTCGGTGGCGTCTACATGGTCCGTGCCGACGGTGGCCGCATCCAGAAAAAGCTGGCAGTAAGATAACAACACCCGCTGAAATAGTAATACTAAAGATATGAGCACGACATACGAACACACGGAAGGATTAGCCCAGCAGATGTCAACAACAATCCGCTCCGCCATAGCCCTGCTCCTGATGCTCACATTGGGAAGCAGCAGTGTCTGGGGACAAGGTCCTGTTGTGATAACAACTGATACTAATGGGAATAGTACCATCGATGATAGCGAGAAGAAATTCTATCTGATTCAGACGAATGCATTCCCGAGTTTCTACATAGCGCCCCAGGCTAATACCATTACGACCAACAATATACTTGGTGAATATATGCTGTGGTATTTCCTGGATGCAGGGAAGGACAATCCGGGGACTGAAAATGAAATTCAATATTACTATATCGTCAATAGTACGGGGAAATACATCTATAATCACAATGGCAACTCAAGAGGTATCAGTATTATCAGTTCCACGGATTTCGCATCATTGTCTGACGCCAACAAAGAAAAATGCAAGTTCAAACTTGTGGTAGATGACTCAGGAGGAACAACCGGCTTTTATAATATTGATGTAAAAGCCAGTCAGACATATTATGGTTTAAACAAGCAAAATGGTAGTCTAACCAATGACAATCCTATCAGATTAACAAATGACCAGTATATCCATGATAGCAACTCCAAGTGGAAGTTTGTGCCTTTTAACGGAACTTTTCCATACCCAACCCCTCCTTTTACACTGTCGACGGATTTAGACAAACATTATTACGAAATACACAATTTCCAAAAAAGCGAGTATTATGTCGCAACAGATGCTACGCCAGATAAGGTAATTTTTACCAATCAGGCAAGCGAAAGCAGGGCGTGGTATTTCAAAGAAGCTGCATCCGATACGTGGTATAAATACTATTACATTATTAATCCTGCAGCAGGGGGAAAATACATGTATTATAACGGTAAAGATAACAATACTGGAAACCTAACCAACGCAATCGATGTAAAAGATTATAATTCAGCAAACGAAGACCGTTATCAGTTTGTTGTGGTACAGGCAGCAAGAGGCGACGGAAGTTCCCGTAAAACGTGTTATGCTATCATACCGAAACTACTCATCGATAATTTATGGACAAGCAGTAGTATCGGTTATGCTCAAGCAGACATTACTGATGGCCTTAATATAGGTATCATCAATAGCAGAGGAGCGGACAACGGTGCCCAATGGGATTTTAAAACAACAGCTTATACTACAGTGTGTGCCAATCCTGTTATTGTCTTCGACAGAACCACAGGAAAAGCATCTATAACGACAACAACCTTATGGCCAACCATCTATTATACCACAGATGGGACAACAACCCCTTCATCCACTCAGGGTACATCATATAGTGGACCATTTGCTTTGACTGAGCAGACCACCATCAAGGCCATTGTCACCAAAGACGGATATACAAATTCAGAGGTGACAACATCAACAATCTATAAAGTTGCTACTCCCACCATTCAGCAGGAGACCGGTACCAATAATATCTCCATCACAACAACAACCCCCGGTGCAACCATCTATTATACTATCGACGGCAATACTCCAACCACCTCGTCAACACTTTACGAGGGTGCATCAGAGGAATTGGGAGGTAAACCCATTAAAGCGATAGCTGTTAAGGATAATATGATCAATTCCGACATAGGTGAGGGTGAAATAGACATAAAGTGTGTCACACCCGTTATCACTTACGACAATAGCACGTCGAAGGTTTCCATCACTAGCACTACTCCGGAATGTAGCATCTACTATACTACCAACGGTGACACTCCTACAACTTCAAGCACTCCATTTAGCGATCCGTTCTCTATTGACAATCAAACTGAATATATTAAGGCTATTGCTACTAAATCGGGATATGCTGATTCTGAAATAGCATCCGTAAAGGTTGTTTTAAATCCGACGATTACTCTTGCTCAAACAGAATACACCTATAATGGTTCTGCCATAGAACCTGCGGTGAATATTGTCAAGGATGGTGACACGACAATTCCTGCCAGTGAATATACCGTAACTTATAGCAACAACATCAATGCAAGCAGCGAGGCGGTTGTGACGATTACAGACAACCTGGGTGGTAACTATATCATCTCTGGCTCAGCGAATTTCACCATCAATCCTAAGGTGGCGACCATCACGGCTCATAATGCATCAAAAACGTATGATGGCACTGCGTTAACGGAGAATGGTTTCACAGCGAGTGAGTTAGAAACAGGTGACACACACACTTTCACTGTTACCATAACAGAAGGAAGTACCATCACTAATGCAGGCACAGAGCCTAACGTAATTGCTACGGTAGATGGTAGTGCCGTTACGACAGGAACAGAAACGGCAATAGGCAACTACTTGGTAACCACTGTGAATGGTACGCTGACCATCTCCCCCAAGAGTCTTGGTGACGGTACTACGGCTGCAGATGGTATCTCTCTGGAAATGACAGAGGATGGTTCGCTGAGTGCTGTTAAGGATGGCAGCACAACACTCGTAGAGAATACCGACTATACGCAGGAAACTATAGAAGACGGCAGTGACAAGATCATTACGATTACAGGTATGGGAAACTACACAGGAGGTGCCAGGGGTATCTATGCAAATCCCAAATTTGACGACCCAGATGGTGATGGTGGTCCAGGACAGGCCGCTGCCGTATACCAGGCAAAGCGAGACCTGTCTTGCCCTACAGGCATCAAACCCTACATCATCCGTAAGGTCAATCCGTCTATCGGTACCGCAGTCATTACCAAATTGGACTATATCCCCGAAGATGTCCCCGTACTGCTGTTGTCAGACGCTGAGGCCTCAGGATTTGTAGCATCTCCGAAAGACCCATCAACGCCAGAAGTGACAGCGCAGACCAAGAACAGCAATCTGCTGAAGGTGTCAGCAGGAGGCGAGACGGTAGGAGCTGCCCAGATATATATGTTCTACAAAGGTGAGTTCGTCCTCACAAAGGCAGGAACCTTAGGCGAGGGCAAATTCTATCTCTATAATCCCAACTACGCGAATACGTCAACGAGCGGAAACAGTGGTAGCTCGGAGGCACGAGGCACCTTGCAGTTCATCATCGATGATGAAGATACTACAGGAATTACAGAATTGGAGAAGTCAACGACTAAGAAACAAGATACAGACGTATGGTACACTTTAGACGGTCGACGTCTAAGTGTCAAGCCTTCCAAGGCTGGAATCTATATTCATCAGGGACAAAAGGAATATATAAAAAGATAATAAGATATGAAACACACGATAAGATACTTCATTCTATTCTTTACGCTTTTTATTGGTAGCGTAGGCCATGCCTGGGCTATCTCAGAGAGTGATATTATCATCAACATACAGCCCAACAATTCTGCAGGCACTGTGAGCGTGACTGGCATATCAGGGATGACAGTCACCATCTCTGCCACTCCTGCCGCGGGTTATAGCATTGATGCAGCTCATATCGTTGCTGAGAAGATGGTTGATCCTCTCAAAGCCCCCCGCCGTGCTACAGGTATTGCCTCTAAGCTCGACATCACAGACAATGGTAGCAATTCCTTCTCCTTTACCATTCCTGCAGGGTATGATGGTGCTTATGTGACGGTGAATTTCTATAAAACATCGGAGGGCTTCACATCTATTACCTCCTTAGATGAAATAACAAATCCTACTGGTAAATATGAATTAACTGTAGATATAGATGCATCGTCTTTGGATGCAAGTTTGTCAGAGTTTAAGGGAATACTTGATGGTAAAAGTCATACTATTCACAATCTTCAACATCCATTGTTCTCATCTACAGATGGGGCCATTATTCGTAATCTTAATTTTGAAGGGGTAAACATAACCTCGGGCGATACAGACGGTGATGCCGGTGTTATCACTTCCAAAGCGAAGGGATTTACGCGTATTTATAACTGCGGTATTCTGCCTTCCTACACTAACTATGATACTAATGGAAAAGTTACAGGATTTAGTGGAAGCTCCATTGGTGATTCACGCTATGTGGGCGGTTTGGTCGGTTTGTTAACAGATGACTCTCGTGTCATCAACTGCTTCAGCTATGCTAACATCACTGGTGGTACGACGGTAGCCGGTATCGTAGGATATAATGATTTTGCGTCAACCGCAGAAGAATCTGATGGGAAATACACTAAGCTTAAGACGGCTGTGGTCAACTGCATGTTCTATGGTAATATTACAGGAGGAACAACCCGATATCCCGTCTATGGCGGTGAGAAAATCTTGAATAACACAGCTACCGGTATCAACAACTACGACTTCTATCGTGCAGAGGCAAACTTAGGTTTGACGGATAATGATCACTACAACTGCTCATGGCCAGCCAAAGAGGAATACCTCACAAAATACGAATACTACCGTTACCTGCTGAACAGCAATCGTGAACTCTGCGGCTGGTGGGTAGGCGCACCTTCTGCTCCGAGCGGAATGCCCAAAGCTGATGTTCAAGCGGTGGCAAAAGATGCCTCGCTAATGGCAAAATGGGTGCTTGACCCCAGCATAGCGCCTTATCCTATTTTGAAGGCTCCTGGAAAGTATTATTCAGCGATTAATCAGGACCCCGACAATCGTATTAATCCTGTTAGCAAGACTTGGGAAAGTCGCCAGACTTCTGAAAATACTATTACGACGAAAGCCGCGCCCGACACTGAGGGACAGAAATTAGGAAGTATCACCGTCACCATCAATAAAGGAGGAAGTCTTAGTGGTTCAAGCAGCAAAAAAATCACTATCACTGCGATGGATATTGAAAATAACGACTTCTGCTATGGTAAAATACAGTTGCCCTATTACAACAGTATCTTTGGTGACCCCAATAGTAGTGACTGGACTACAAGATATGGTGGTAACTATGGAGATAAAGTCGTTGTTGGTTGGGAAATCACAAGCGTGACAGGTGGCACGGAAGGTGAATTAGTTAAAAACTGGGAAACCGGTTACAACTTCGCTGACCGTGATTGTACGAATAAGGACAAGGAGCGTGTCTTCGCTCAAGGTGGCTATTATTATGTGCCAAACGGAGTATCGGCAATCACTATAACGGCTAAATGGGCGGATGCGACTTATCTTGACAACAATGGTAATTACTATGACCGTATATCTGTGTCGTCAGTTAGTAGTAGTACTGCTAGTTCTACTTTCTCACCATTTGAACCTGCCGGAAAACGTTCAGCAACACTCGGAAATGGAAAGACTGTCAAAACAGGTGCTATTTTGAGTAATCTTCAAACTGGTAGTGTTTACGAAAAAGCAATTGTATTAGTTGGTAACAATCAGAATTTTACTGGTGATAAAAATTATGGAACTAAGAACAACGGGTTCACCGTTATGAGTGCAGATTTTGATTTGGATAACGAACCAGACTACAGTCTTATTTGGCAATTAGGTAATAAAACAAGTCGATATCATATCTGTCCGATACGTTTTGATTTCCTGCCTGTTATTGAAATGGGTATGGCCATGAAAGAGGACGGATCTACACAATACTATTCATTGGGCTGTTATCGTCCTTTAGGCCATTTTGAGGTAACAGAAACATCTTTAATTCATTTCGGACAGTTCGAATTTGGAGACGAAACTCGCACGTTAGAGGCTCCTCTTATTCTTAATGGTGGCATTTACGACCAATTCACTAAAGGTACATTAGGAAGCGATGCAGCTAATGATAAAATTAACTATATCATCATTGGCGGTAATGTGAGGATTCCTTCGTTTACCCCAGGAGCTCATCCCTCTGATCGCGCATCAGCAGTAAAACCGACCCGTCACTGCTCTCTTAATGTGATGGGTGGCAACATAGATTATCTATACCTTACAGGAAACTATAATGAGGCAATTACGCCCAATAAAGACAATCCTCACTGCTACATTGATGGAGGTAACTTTAAGCAGGTTGCCGCTGCAGGTAAGGAGGGTATTGATGGTGATGTATTCTTTAATATTAACCATTCCGTCATCGAAGAGTTCTATGGTGGTAGCACTATGGACCAAAGTACTGGCAATAATTTTAAAACCGTCAAAGGCAACATCAATGTTACTGTTGACAATAGCAAAATAACCAAATATTGTGGTGGTCCGAAATTTGGTAATATGAATTTGGACGCAGTTACCCCTGCGAATAATAAAAAAGTTACCACCAATGCCACAGGTACTACCTTCGGCGTTTATTATGGTGGCGGTAATGGAGGTACCAGCTATGTGCAGTATGCTTCAAGAGATAACACTGTTAACGACGCCACTCTTGACTATAATTGGAATGCAACAGGAACTGGAGGAGGAGGACTTAATGGCTATACTCCTAATACTTATCGTGATGGAGATGGTAACCATAACTACATGGCTGACTACGAGATGGAGATTGTTAACAGCTCAGCAGGTACAGATGCCAAGAAAGGAATATTCCGAACCTATTTCTATGCAGCTCAGTTCTCTGCCACCAATACTGGTCCTATTACCAATAATCTTACTGACTGCAAAGTGCTCACAAGCTTTTATGGTGGAGGTAACCTGGGTGGTGTAATAGGCGATGTCGAATCAACGCTTACCGACACAGAAGTTATGGGTTCAGCCTTTGGTGCAGGCTACTCAGCCAGTGTACCAGAAGTAACCATCTATAATAAAGATAAGACCGCTCCTACTCTTAATGTCTATACAGGTATCATTACTCCTACCCCTAATCCGGATACCAATAGCACTCACACGACCTATACATGGACAAATAAAACATCTCTTGGTGGTCAAACGCTTTCCACAAGTCACCCTGCAGTACTCAATGTGGATGGTGTAAATTATTTCTATACAGAAGAATCTCTTGAAAACCTCGGTACCGTTAAAGGTAAGGTAACTTTGAAGATAGAAGGTACAACTACCGTTAAGCACAGTGCCTATGGCGGCGGTGAGGAATCTGGCGTGGATGGCAATACAGAAGTTAAAGTCACTGGCGGTACGATTGGTACTTCTGGTAAGGGCGGAGCTGAGTATGGCAACGTCTATGGCGGCGGTAAAGGAAAAGAAAAAGATGTTGCGGCTGGACTGGTGAAGGGTAATGCTACTGTCAGTATCAGTGGTTCGCCTACCATTCTGCACAATGTCTATGGTGGCGGTGCCTACGGTTCGGTAGGAACGTTTACCTATGCTGACGATGACTATCATACCGCTCATCCTGAGGTTCCCGTAGGTATGCCTACGGATCTGGCAACATCGAATACGGGTGTTTGTACGGTTACCATCAAGGGTGGTACCGTCGGTAGCAATGGTCACGAGAACGGCATGGTGTTCGGTTCGTCACGTGGTGATGTAGCCACTCCGGAAGGCGAGCCTGCCGTAGACCCCAACGACCGCATGGCATGGGTTTACTGCACGCATGTCACCATTGGCGATGCCAATGCAGCAACGAGTCCTGCAGTCAAGGGCTCTGTCTATGGTAGTGGCGAGAATGGTCACACCTTCCAGAACACCATCGTAGATATTAAGAAGGGTATTATAGGTATTACTGATACCAGCATTGACGGGGGTGCAACATACCCCTACCGTGGCAACGTCTATGGTGGTGGTTGCGGTACGGATATGTACGACTCCGACAATGATGGAATACAAGACAAGTATAACCCGCTGGCAGGTATCGTAAGAGGTATGGCTACCGTCAACATCTCTGGCGGTCACGTGGTGCACAACGTCTATGGCGCTGGTGCTATGGGTTCTGTGGGCGGTGGTGCTGAACCAAACAGTGGTAAGACAACCATCAATGTTACTGGTGGCCGTATCGGTTATGATGGCGACGGAAATGGCTATGTCTTCGGTGCTGCCCGTGGTGAGTATGGCGTGAGCACTGCTGCTTCAGGTCTCGCTAATGTCAGGGAGACGGTGGTAAACATCAACTATGCGACGACGCCTGCTGCCGATAATGCCGACAAGAATGTTCAGCTCATCGCCGGTTCTGTATTCGGTGGCGGCGAGGCCGGTACTGTCAAGGAGAGCGTAGCCGTCAACATGACGGGAGGTCTGATTCTGAAAGACGTCTATGGCGGTGGTGCCTTGGCTGATACGCAGACCAGCAACTGGGACGAAACCCTCAACGAAAATGCCGGCGGCTGGGCAGCTGGCAAGACATCAGCAAGCGCCACCACGACGATTCGTCTGACGGGCGGACGTATCGGTGAAGAGGTCTTTGGCGGTGGACTGGGAGAAGCCGGTAAACCTGCCTATGTATGGGGTGACGTACTGATTGACCTGAACGGAACGACATCGTCGGGCACAACAGGCACGCCCATCGCTGATGATGCAAAGGGTTGTGCTGTCGGACAGGTCTTCGGTTGCAACAACATCAACGGAACGCCTAAGGGCGACGTGATGGTGCATGTCTATGCCACACAATCTCCTACCAAAGCCGACATCAGTACCAAACCGGAGAAGAATACCGACACGTATGATGTCACGGCAGTCTATGGCGGCGGCAATCAGGCTGCCTATAATCCTGTGACGCCCTATAACGGCACTTCAGGCTCTAAGACGCAGGTCATTATTGAGGGCTGTACCTTAACAAGTATTGAGACCGTCTATGGAGGTGGTAATGCTGCCGCTGTGCCAGAGACAAACGTAGATATCAAGGGCGCTTATGAGATAGGCTACCTGTTTGGCGGCGGTAATGGTAAGGACGACATTGCGCCAGGTGTACCAAATCCTGGTGCCGACGTCGGTACGCTTGACCATGGCACGACGACTTATGGTACGGGTAATGCCAACACACTGATGGAGGGCGGATTGATTCACGAGGCCTACGGTGGTAGTAACACGAGAGGTACCATCAAGGGGTCTATCAACCAGACAACCGCTCCTAAAGCATCTACAGACCCTGGGTACTGTTGCGATTTGGAAGTGGAGAAAATTGTCGGTGCCGGTAAGTATGCGGACATCGACGGCGATGTGAATATGGACTTGAGCTGTCAGCCGAGCAAAAAGGTGGACCTGCTGTTTGCGGGTGCCGACGAGGCCAACGTGAATGGTAATATCACCCTGAACATCACCAACGGCCACTTCGGCAAGGTGTTTGGTGGTAACAACCTGGGTGGTGCCATCAAGGGAAAAATCACGGTGAACGTAGATGAAACTGGCTGTCAGCCCATCAAGATTGACGACCTCTACCTGGGCAGCAATGAGGCACCCTACTCTGTCTTCGGCTATTATGAGAGTGACGAAATTCATTCGGTAACCGGCAAGAAGATTCTGAAGCCGAGAGAGTCGGCAACAGATCCTCGTAAGCCCGTGAAGTATGATGGAACAGAATATGCTTCTATCAGCGACTTTACAAATTACGACCAGCCCGAACTGAACATCATCTCTTGCACCTATATCGGCAACGTGTTCGGTGGCGGCTTTGGTGAGGGTGCTGTGATGTATGCCAACCCGACAGTGAACGTCAATATGGAGCCGGGTAGTTATGCTGCTACGGCTGTTCCTGCAATGATGACAGAACTGGGTCTTGATGTTACGAAGACTGCGCCGAATCCTGATAAACTGGGTATTATCAGAAATGTATTTGGTGGTGGTGATGCTGCCAATATCGCTGGCGACACCCATGTGAACATCGCCACGGAAGCAAATAAGAGTGCCTATATCATTGGCAGTGTCTTTGGTGGCGGTAATGCTGCCGACGTGCTTGGCAATACCAATGTCACGATGAGTGACGGTTATGTCTTTAACGGTATCTTTGGTGGCGGCTATGCCGGTTCGGTGGGTACATTCACCAGAAGTACGGCTGCCGCAGATGTCAACATCTATGGACACACAGCTCATACTGGTTGTATTGGTAAGCCCGTTTCCTGCGCAGAAGGTACTGGTAAGTGTACGGTGGTCGTTGACGGCGGTCAGATTGGTCCTTTGTCTGTGGCAACACAGGGTATGAACAGGGCGGCTTCAGAAGGCGGTCCCGTACCGGAAGGCTGGGTATGGGGTGCAGGCCAGGGTCTCGTAGAAGATCCGGCGACACATCCTGATACGCACTTCACGTCATACGTAGGAAGCACGGATGTAACCATCAAAGGTACAGCCCTCGTCATGGAGTCTATCATCGGCGGTGGTGAGTTCGGACGTGTGCTTGGCAATACATTGGTCAAGATAGAAGGCGGCCAGATTGGTATTGGTGAGGGAAAGGTTGATGGTAGCAACAGGCCCATACGCTATGCTGACAACCAGTTCGTCAATCCTCTCACAACGACTATCACCAGTGCAAATGCTTTGACTGAATGTTCGCACTACCCATACGGAAGGAATATCGGCACGACCGAGAACCCCCATTGGGTTTACCTGCCATACGACCCGTATTGCGAGAAGTATCCTGACTATTTTGCTGCTCATCCGGAATTTGCTCCGGCCAGCACTTCAAATCCGTCAGACGGTAAGACGTGGATTGGTTGTGTGTTCGGTGGCGGCTCCGGCTATATGCCCTACGAGAAGAAAGACGGTACAGGCTACGACTGGTGTCCTTCAGCAGGTTTGGTGGAAGGTGATGCTGAAGTACGTATCTCCGGCGGTCATATCCTGACAAACGTCTATGGCGGCAACGAGATTACCGACGTCAAGGGTACAAGTAAGGTGAAGATGACTGGAGGTACGATTGGCGTGCCGCGCACTCTGGAACAGATCGTCAAGCACCCATTGACCTGCTATCTCTTTGGCGCAGGTAAGGGTGACGAGCGCTCTCGCTTCTATAACTACACCAATACGGGTAGTGTAGAGGTAGAGATATCGGGTGGTATCATTTACGGTTCTGTCTTCGGTGGTTCGGAGGATGGTCACGTCACTGGCGATATCAAGGTGGATATCAAGCCGGGTGCCGTCATCGGAACCTATGGTACCTCATATGTGGACGGTAACGTCTTCGGTGGTGGTCGCGGCTTCTCCGGCAACACCCTCACGGCTGGTAATGTCGGTGGAAATGTAACTATGAATATCTCAGGTGGCAACATAATTGGTTCGATCTATGGCGGCGGACGTCTGGCTTCCGTGGG
>Ga0256405_10008051_pt1 | contig 15367 bp, 18 predicted proteins | sample RumenRJG_02DNA_FD_189096 | JGI IMG/M metagenome (GOLD analysis project Ga0256405, IMG submission 189096) | Bovine rumen microbial communities from Lethbridge, Alberta, Canada - RJG_02 | ecosystem: Host-associated > Mammals > Digestive system > Stomach > Rumen | place: Canada: Alberta... | reverse complement strand
AAGATTAGTGGTGAAATATTTAGTGACATTGATTAGTAATTATCAGGAATTCATAATACAAACGCAACAGAAAAACAAGCATCAACAATAAACATTCCTGATAACTCAACATTACTGATAAGCGGCACTCAAAGGTTTTGAGGAACTGATCAGAGAACAGGAAAACATCTATGAAGAAATGCCGGAGCTTTCTGATGATCAGTACGAAGATCTTAACTTTGCGATAAACAGCATCAGAGCAGGGGACGCAGTCATCGTTAAGTATTACAGAGATTACAAAATCAAAACACTCTTCGGCGCCGTCACAAAACTTTCAAAAGAGAAGAGGATAATAAGTATAAAAGGAAGTCCGATCAGTTTCGACGAACTTATCGAAATAGGGCTGTAAAAAAGAAAAGGGAACAGACAATGTCAATAGATGCAAAACAGATTAAGGGATTCCAGCTGATCCATACCGTGAAAGGGAAAAGCACGACAACAAGATTTGCAAAAGAAGACTATTCCCTGTTTAAAGAATGGGCTGAGGTTTGCAGAAATAATGGATTTGACTACAAAGCTTACGTCATTGAAAAAGATGACGCCCTCGAGCTAATTCGATAAGAGGAGGAGCATGAACCTTTTCAGCAACCTCTACAGTGACGAACAGGAGATAAGGGAGTGGCTAAGTTCAGATACAGAAGCGAAGCTTGCTTTTGAAATGGCTTGTTCGGTTTCTGAAGAAGAGGCGAGTTTTGAACAGCTGAGAGACTGGCTTATTCAGGACGAAGAATCAGCAAAACGATACCGAGAATTCCATTATGAAAAACAATGGGACCTGAAAGATAATTAGCGATTAATAAAAAAGCTCCCTGGAAATGGCGAGCCTTTCTGTATATATAGGGTCTTGAGGAATTATATCTTTTCTACACAGAAGGAATCGGACTTTGCGAATTCCCAGGTTCCTTCTGTATCGCTGATGATGTCGTTGCTGATGAGGCCGCTGTCTGCGTTCTCCAGGCGGAGTTTCGAGACATCCGGAGGTGTTACTGTCTTCTCTTCGGAATGGCTTGCCTGAGGCACGTAATCGTACGGCAGACGATAAGCTCTGAAGATCATATTGTTTCCTAAGGAATCGAAGTATGGAGAAGTGTATTCCCATACGACTTCATCATCTGCGGTAACTTCCAGGACCCTGCCGTTCACACCTTCTGTGATCATCGTATTTCCGTTTGGAAGTCTCTGTGCATTGGAAACCAATGGAGAATAGAAGTAGTGGGCATTGAATACGGTTTTATGTCCCAGTTTGGAAGGATCGAATTCCCAGACGACATCAAATGTGACCGGATCGATCTCAAGCACTCTTGAATAATCTCTTCTGTTGATAAGATTTCCTGTTTTGGATACCTGATCCGGAACACCGTATCCCGACCATCCTCCATTATCGAATACCAGCAGGTTTCCTTCTCCTGGAAGACCTCTTGGAATGATGTGAGCGTTATGAGGTCCGATGATCGTTCCCATCATGCGTAATGCCCTTGAAGAGGTATAATCCGGTCCGATCTGCCATACGATCTTCTTCGTCTTATGAGAGACGATGAAGATGATCGATGCTTCTCTCGAATCCATGATGATGTTGTCGGGATGGAAACGTTCATCTCCGGCATCATACCATTTATTCGGTCCTACATAGGATGCCGTATTGATATGGAATAAGTCTCCCTGTTTATGAGGACCGCTGTCTACGGTATTCGGATTGCGGAAGATCGCATTCTTCTGGATCTCCGTAAAGTTGAATTCATTGAAATGATCGGCGCAGTTCCATTCCCAGAGGAGATTTCCTTCTCTGTCGATCTCGATTAGGCGGTCATCTTCCAGCAGCTGAGGAGAGATCTTTTCTTTCAATACATCTCGGTGTGTTAGTATGAGGACTTTATTGAAATCGATGGAAGTCTCCTGTTCCGGTGTATAGTATCCTACCGGATTTCCTTCCAGCTGATAATCATGGTGCTGTCTCAGCATCCATCTCGGTTCTCTTCCTTCATCTTCACAGAATTCTCCGTGATCGAATTCCCATACGACTTTTCCGTCATAATCGCATACGACGAGATCGATACGGTCCTGATGGGAGATCGCTTTATCTCTCACTCCTCTGGAGGATACAACATATCCTCCCTTGATGATCTTATTCGGTTCTCCCTGAAGATTTCTCCATAGGTGATGTACCTTCCCGTTCATATCGATGATCATCGGTCCGTATCCTCTTCCCGGGATCAGGGTAAATCCGTTCCAGCACTTCTCCGGTACATATTTCGTTACACCGGTATAATACACGCTCGCTCTTCCCATATCAGTTCCTCAGACTTTCCAGTGCATCTGCATAATCGTCGATATCATTATCTCCTGTGATGCGCTTTTTTTCTTCACCTTCCTGAAAAAAGAGCACCTGCGGGACGCCCTTCAGCCGGAAACGGGTCATAAGTCCTGTTTCTGCTTCGCTGTCGATATGGTAGAAAGGAATATCGTTGAATTCTTCTTCCAGTTCCTGAAGTTTGCTGCTGACGGACTGACATACCGGACAGCTCTTTCTGGAGAAGATCACCAGGCAGTTTTCACCATCTTCATCGATGATCTCTTCAAATGAATTTCTGCGAAGATCCTTCATAAAAACGCCTCCTTGCCTTACACGCCCATCATATCAACTCCTTCTTCATTATGGCCATATCGTTTTTCAATACCCCCATAAAAATCGTGAATGATGTAAGCGCTTATTTCTCCGTTATCATGAAGACGAGGTGATCGAGATGAGTGAACTGTTTGACCTGATCATCGTCGGAGGAGGACCTGCCGGACTCGCAGCAGCGATATACGGAGGAAGGGCCAGACGCAAGACGCTGGTGATCGAAAAAGGAAATGTCGGCGGGAGAGCCTACACCACGAGAGAGATCGTCAACTACCCGGGAGTCCCGGATACGACCGGACCGGATCTCGCAGCTCTCATGAGAAAACAGGCCGAAGGCTTCGGAGTCCGATTCAAGACAGATCAGATCAAAGAATATCTATTAGAAGGAGATATCAAAGTACTGAAGTCGAGAAGAAATACCTATGAGGCAAAAGCGGTCATACTCGCTCCGGGAACAGGACCGAGGATCCTGGGGATCAAAGGAGAAAGAGAACTGTCCGGAAGAGGAGTTGCCTACTGTGCGACCTGCGATGCGGAATTCTTCAAAGACCAGAGAGTGTTCGTCCTGGGAAGCGGCGATCAGGCAGTAGAGGAAAGCATCTTCATCGCAAAGTATGCGAAGGAAGTGACGATCCTGTCGATCCACGAAGACGGCAAGCTCGACTGCAATGCCCTGGCTAAGGAAAAGGTACTGCAGGTAGAGAATATCGATATCCTCTATCATTCCACGATCGATGAGGTTCTGGGAGAAGAGGAAGTAAGAGGAGTAGTGGTCAAAGATCTTAACGATCAGACGTTAAAAGAATATCCATGCGAAGGAGTCTTCTTCTTTGTCGGAATGGTCCCGAATACCGAGAAACTCAGAGGTTACCGTTTCCTCGATCAGAGGGGCTGGATCTGTACTAACGAGATGATGGAGACCGGGATCGACGGTGTCTATGCGGCAGGAGATGCAAGACAGAAATATCTCCGCCAAATCGCTACATCGGTATCGGACGGTGCGATCGCTGCTACGGCTGCCGAGAGATATCTCGAAGAGACGGAAGGCTTCGAAAAGCTCATGAAGACAAAAGAAAAGTTCTCTGTCTGTTTCTGGGATCCGCAGATCAGAGGAAGCGGAGAAGAACTCTCGAAGATCCTGAGCGAAGAAAAGGACTGCATCGATATCGATGTCAGCCGGAACAAGACCATCGCCAAAAAGTATTCGATAGTGCTTTCTGAAGATGAGAAAGTCAAAGTCATGAGGTTTGAAAACAGGGACTGACCTGTTCAATATTTCAGCAAACGCTGAGAAAGGGGAATTATGGAATTCATTGATACTATCTGGAAAGCATTATTCAACAATATCCTCTCCAGACCGCAGATCTTTATCGGGGTCATCGTTATCGTCGGTTATATTCTGCTGAAAAAGAAACCGTATGAAGTATTTGCCGGTTTCATCAAGGCAGTCGTCGGCTATAAGATCCTGCAGGTCGGTGCTTCGAACCTGCTGGCAACGACTAATCCGATCATCAACGGCTTAAAAGCCAAATTTCAGGTAACTGCTGCTGTTGCCGATCCGAACTTCGGTCTCTCTGCTGCACAGGCTGCTCTGGAATCCATCGGGGAATCTGCTTCCTTTGCGATGCTGACGCTTCTGGTAGCCTTCTTATGGAACATCTTATTACTGGTATTCCGGAAACAGACAAAGATCAGAACGCTGTTCACGACCGGTCACATCATGGTCAAACAGTCTACAGTAGCTACCTGGATCATCTACTTCCTGCTGCCTTCTTTCCGCAACATGACAGGAATCATCCTGGTAGGACTGCTTTGTGGAACTTACTGGTCTGTATTCTCAAATCTTACTGTTGAAGCCACTCAGGACCTCACGGAAGGCGCAGGCTTTGCGGTAGGCCATCAGCAGATGCTGGGTGTCTGGTTTGCAGATAGATTTGCCGGCAAGCTCGGAGACAAAGATAAGGGCGTTTCCAATTTCAAGGTCGGCGGCATCTTCTCCTTATTTGATGATTATGTAGTAGGAACTACGTTGATCATGATGCTTTTCTTCGGTGTCATCCTGATCATCGTCGGCAAAGAAACGATGATGGAATTCGATAAGAACTGTACCGCAAACCTCTGGTACTGGCTCTATGTCATTGAGACCTGCTGTGCTTTCGCGGTCAACCTCGTCATTCTCAAGACCGGCGTACGTATGTTCGTCAATGAAATGGTCGAATCCTTCAAGGGTATCTCTTCCCGTATGACCGGTGTCATGCCAGCGGTCGACTGTGCCGCTACCTACGGTTTCGGTGAAAGCAATGCCGTATCTTTAGGCTTCCTCTTCGGTGCTTTAGGAGAAGTCGTTGCCTTCCTGGTCCTCGTTCTCACCGGTTCTCCGGTCCTTGTTATCCCGGGTTTCGTACCGATGTTCTATGACAACGCTACCTTAGGCCTCTATGCGAACAGAAAAGGCGGCTTCAAGGCGCTGGTCATCATCTGCTTCTGCTCCGGACTCCTGCAGGTATTCGGTTCTGCGATCGCTCTGAATCTCTTTGCGATGAGTCAGTTCGGCGGCTACGTAGGAAACCTTGACTGGGCAACTCTCTGGGTCGCTATGGGCGCGATCATGAAATATCTCGCAGTTCCTGGTATCATTATATGTATAGTAGGTATGCTGGCGATCCCGCAGCTTCAGTATCGTAAGAATAAAGAAAACTACTGGAAGGTCGCGGAATCAACTGAGGAGGACTTCTAATGATCAAAGCGATGGTAGCCTGCGGATGCGGCATGGGTACGAGTCAGATGATGAAACAGAAAGCTGAGCTCGTCTTCAAGAAACACGGCCTCGAGGCGCAGATCGAGCATACGAGTGTCGAATTTGCGAAGAGCGGATGCGAGAATTATGATGTCGTCATCGTTCCTGACAAATTCCTGCCTTCCTTTAAAGGAAAATCAGCTACTGTCATCGGAGTCAAGAATATTCTTTCGGCAAAAGAGATCGAACAGAAACTGATCGAAGTAGGAGTTATCGAGGCATTATGATCGTAAACGGGCATTCTCATTGCCCGTTTTCTGTAATAATGAGGATAGAAGGGAGGATGGGACCGTGAAACTGGAATATTTGGAATATATCGTCGAAGTCAAACGATGCAAATCGATCTCAAGGGCTGCACGCAATCTTTATACTACGCAGCCTACGGTATCTATCGCCATCCAGAATGTGGAAGATGAACTGGGCTTCAAGATCTTTCACCGTTCCAATACAGGAGTCGAACTGACCAAAGAGGGAATGGAACTATATGAAAAGATCGAAAGAGTGCTGGCGACGATCGAAGAAATGAAGCAGATATCCGAAAAGCAAAGCATAAAAGCGATCAATCTTCTCGCTGTTCCGGAAGTATGCAGCAGTTTTACGATCGATCTTGTAGAAAGAATGTCCTCTTCCCTGAAAAATGTCTCTATCAATATCAAGGAGATGCGTACAAACGAACTGCTCTCTTCTCTGTTTTCGACCGGAAATGATATCGGTATCGGATGCTACACAAAGGCTTCCGAAAAAAAGATCCTCTCTCAGCTGAATGATCATGATTATAAAGTAGAGACGATCATTCGGGACTGTATGGTCGTCTTTCTTTCCCGAAAAGATGTAGATTCCTATCGTCATTCCCTGAATATAAAGGATCTGAGCGAAAAGACTCCGATCCTCTTTGTGGACAATGAACCGATGAGCGATGTCTCGGGGGTGAATATTCACAAAGGAAAACCGAAATATCTGACTTTTTCCGACAAGAGCAGCATCAAGAACGCGATCGAGAGAAACATTGGCTATGCGATCCTGCCGAGTATCATGGGCATTGATGATATCTTCGTAAAGACCGGCCTCATCTCCATGATCCCTCTTTCTGACAGCAGCACATCGCTTACTACCTTCCTGGCTTATCCGAAAAAGATCTTAAGCAAGGAAGAAACGAAACTGCTGCAGGAGATCAGAAAACTTGCCGGAGAGACTCAGAAGAGGATCGATGCTTCGATCACGGTCGAAGAAGACAAAGAATCTCTTAATGAAACGCCTATCTATTATTGAAGAGAAGATAGGAATAAGACTTCTGCCATATGATTTACCCCCTTTTTCCCATTCAAATTTCAGCATTCCTGTCGTGTTTTTCTGCCTATTTCAACTACTGTGTTGGTGATGCAAACATACCGTAGTGATATTGACCATAGATCTCTTTTAATGGGATCAGAAAGCAAAACAAACAGGAGGAAACATTTCCCCGAACCACCGCTGTATCCCCATAGCTGAAGCAAGGGGTATTAGCGGTGATATATCTGATAAAGAATAAACGTTTCCATGATCCTGAATGGTTTGATATTACAAACACAACAAACTATATAGACGTCATCGGAGAAAGACCCTAAGTTCATAAAAAGTGAATATACGTACAAGAATCAATTTTCGAAGAGCCCATTAGCATGTTGGATCTGCTTGTTACTTTTCATTCATATATTCAAAAACATCTTTCACAAGTTTTCTGTCCCTAGCCATTGTTTTGGCAGAGAGAGGAAACTTTTTCCTTTTATAGAACGAGTCAAGTCTTTCAGAATCATAGTTTGTTTCATAATCCTCATCAAATCCGAACGAATCTGCCAGCATCATCCCCAGCCGTGTCAGACGAAGGATATGCGGATCTTCAGAATGTAAGCCGACCGGATCGGTATCGATCAGGAGGTGCTTCTTATTTAAGAAGATTCTTTCGTTCCTGTTCTTGTAGATCGAATAGTAGGCAAGTTTGTTTTTGTTCGCAGCTGTCGATCCGGGGATCTGATGGATCAGGCCTGCTTCGATCAGATCGGAGAAGTATCTGTATAGCGTTCTTTTGGATACATTGAACAGGTTCTCCGCTTCATAACGGTAGATCCTTCCCTGAAGAAGGAAGACATAGAACAGACAGAGTTCGTTAAAGACTTTTGCGGAATAGTCTTTTTTGTTGCGTTTCTCAATAACGATCGATGCCATAAAAGAATTATATCAGTATTTTTAATTAGGGACTACAGTTTGACACAAACGGAACCATCATTTTGATATGATGACGGTGCAACTCAATCATGAAAGGAGACAAAACGAAAATGGAAAACATCATGATCCTGGCAATGGGAAACAGAAAGATCCATATCACGAAAGAAATCACTTCGATCATCTTTGACGAAAGCTTTGATGCAGCAGACATCAGAAACGTTATGGTCGATGAAGACCATCCTTTCTACTATGTAAAAAACAACTGTCTGATCGACCGCAGAACCAAACGGATCGAACTCCTATGGAAGGGCTTTGAGATCCCTGAAGGTGAAGGTATCCTTGAGATTGGCGATTATGCATTCTTCAGTCTTTCTTTCGATTATTCAAGGAAGCTGACAGTCAAGATCCCGGAAGGAGTCGTCAGGATCGGCGCACACGCTTTTTCAAACCCTCAGATCTCTGGTGTGATGCTTCCTTCTTCTTTGAAAGAGATTGGATACAGAGCTTTTGCATCCTCATCTTTAAAAGAGATCTTTATTCCAAAGAATGTCAAAAAGATCGGAATCGGTGCCTTTCATAACTGTCAGATGGTTAAGATCGAAACTGATTTGGGAAACAGATCTTTCTATTCGGAAAACAACTGCCTGATTGAAAGAGAAACAGGAAGACTTTTGGCATGCACCAATAACCCGGTCATTCCGGAAGGAGTAAAGATCATAGAACAGATGGTCCTTGCCGGCCTGATCGAAACATCGTCTGTCTGCCTTCCGTCCTCTTTAACGGAGATCAGACTGACGGAAGACCTTCCGAAACTTCTCCAGTTCCCCGTATCGGTCTTGAAAGACGAAGCTAGCGGCGAATCCAGGATCGTCAGTCCGACGTTCTATGTCAAAAAGGATTCCTATGGAGAAGAGTATTGTATCCGTAATGATCTTGTTTATCATACTGATCACAAATGACGCAAAGAGCATAATTCTGAATGCCTATGTGTTTTTTACCAATAAAAGTGACCCTTTTGTATCGAAAATCTGCTTGAAGGGAGGAGTCAAATGGAAAACGGATTATTTTGTCTTGAACACTGCGATGAAATCGAAATTGATTATGAGTATCAACAATACATCAATCAGATGTCTGATGAAGATCTCACCGAAGAAATGCTCTCGGTCCAGCATCTTTTAGCTGTTATCAGAGAAGCCAACGTCTATGTCAGAAGCTTATGCTGCCTGAACATCTGGAAAAGAAACAAAGACCTTTTAGACAGCAAAGTCTCCGTCACAAGGAAACACATCGAAGACATCAATGCCAATATGCAGGAAATCGTCAGCTACATCGATGCTTTCCGTTCAAATATCCGGATGGATGGTTATGATCCGTCTTTTCGTGACGAGGTGTTTCAAAACAGGGAACAGAAGATCTGGGTCATCTCAAAAATGGCGGTACTCTGTTTCAACACCTTTGATTATCTTAGACATATCAGCAGAGTTTTGGATACGCACATCAGGATCAACAGGTGCATGATCGGAGAAGGATCTGACCAGAAACTCTCCAAATTGATAACTTCGTTAAGTGCAAAAGAAAATGATTTCGGAATCGTTCCTAATAACGCAGGCTTTGATCTGACCTGTCGGATCAGGTCACTCAACAGCAGGATCATTTCGCTTTTCCAGGAAACCGAGATCGAGAGCATCACACCAGAAATCCAGTTTGCAGGAGAGGACCCGCTTTGCGATCAGGTTGCGATGGGGCGTGTATTGACTGAAGAAGCTGTACTGGTGAACCGCAAGCTTGTCTGGGCGATCCTGTGCTCATCGTTATACGAGAACGATACGATCAGGGAAGAGTACCGTACGTGTCTGTACGATCTCTGCGAAGACATATGCTGCATCAGTCACTTTTCCGCATTTGGATCAAAACCTTCTTTTGACGATTATGATTCGTATTTGAATTGGTTCACCGAAAAAGAACAAATGAGCCAATTTGTCATAGGTCTAAAGAGATTGGCTATAGATGATGATTGCCTTTATTGTTTAAAAGACGAACTGGTTGAACGCGTTTTCAGCAAACACAAAGAAGCCATGTGCTATATTGTCAATCTTCTTTCACAGAAACACTTCAGACATGAAGGTCTAGACGATATTCGTGCCTTATATTCGGTGCTTGATTATGTTCTCAGAGGTTCTGAAAAGCCATTGTTCGAAACAGGAAAACGCTATGTTTTTGGCAATAACGATCCCGTTTCCAAATACTTTCCGGCATCATGGAACGATTTCCAGATTGAATTTCCGAAAGATGAAAATCTCTATCTTTATATGGATAGATGGTTTGAAATCATGCCGACAAAAGAATAAGCGATGAGTTCTAAAAGACATAAAGGAGGAAAAGAAATGCCACAGGGAACACCATTAAAGGATTATTACGGAAGGATTTACGGGTATATGCACGTTCAAAGCAACGGAGATATCTGGTGCTATGACTTCTATGGAAGGATGGTAGGAAAATACATCAGGTCGCTCGATGTTACAAGGGACTTTTACGGAAGGAACGTCTCTTCAGGGAACACTTTAGCTGCGCTTCTTCCACCAATCGAACAGCAGAATAAATGAAAACGGAACTGTCTTGTGTTTTAATAGAATTGTAAGGTCATTAGGATATAAGCATAATACAAAAAGCGAGGAACACGACATGAAAAAATCCTTTTTCCCGATTGAGGTCCAAATGCAGGAACAAACATACTATGAAAAGTTGCTTGCCTTATTGGACAAGAAACTCACGTCTTCGGAAAAGAGAAGACTTAAAAGTGAATTGACAATCATCAAAAAGATGCACGCCTGTAAAAAACTGTACGTCTTCTACACTGCAATTCAAAAGATAAAAAAGGATAAGCAATACTACAGATTGTACGGCGGAAGTTCCAATACTTTAATATTCAGCTTGCTGGGGATCAGTAAAACCAGTCCGTATGATAAGACTTTTCCGTATGTGCTTCCATACGAGACTGCGATCGGAACCCTAGCTGAGCCAAGATTTCTTGATTGTACAGTAGCGGTTGCAGAATCGTATATTGATTCATTGGCCAGGTACCTGAAGAAAACTTTCGGTAAAGATTCTGATTTCTATCAGCGTATCAACCTGACCGGCGGAGTTTTTCAATATGACCCCATGCATATCATCACGCTTCCGAAGAAGAGCGATCCATACTCTTATGGGGATTATTTAGAAGCGTATGGAATGAAAGGGTTTCTGTCCTGCTTCAGACAGACAGATGCTCCTGTTGACCTGTCTGTCATTGGAATTGAGGATGGAAAAATCCCACAAAAACAATTGCTGAAAAACGATTTTGGAGATCCGGTTTTTCTGAAAGCCTACAATGATTTCCTTGATGCGCTTCAGTATGGAGAGAAGAATTCGACCGGCTACTTGTTGGATGAGAAATACGCAAAGATAAACAAGAAAAAGATCGGAAAATACAAGAATGATTTCTGGAATTTCTGCTGCGATATCAACAAACAGTTCAACGGCAAGAACAAAGACCGTCATCTGATAAGATGCAGGGAAGACTTATGGAATGTCATCGATCGTACGAAACTGCAAAAAAAAGAAAAATACAGCATGTATAAAGCAGCCTATTTCGGCAGAGAATTGACAGATCACATGATTCAAAGCATAAAAGAAACATATGTGGAAAACTACGAAACGATATTGAAAGAGATCAGAGACTCCGAGTTGATCTGGCCGATCGTTCACACAATCGAGCTCGCTAGATCGGATATAGAATCGTTCAGTGAAAAACGTTTCGCAAACGATCTTTTGATCACAATAGAAAAGGATAGTTGAGAACTGATATATAACCAGGAAGAGCCGGAAAACTCTATAACCGTTAAACTGCTTGTTGTTGGCCAATAACATCGTAAGCGAAGGCTTGAATTATCACCGAATTTGTAAAGGTTTTTACATCATTTTTTCGCATTTAAAATAGAATTAAGGAAATAGGCAAGGAAAAACTATGAACCTCAGTAAATCAAAATACACAACGACCTGGCAATGTCCGAAGGCTCTCTGGATGAAGAAGTATAAACCGGAGGAGCAGGTGATCGATGAAAACGTCAGGGCAAGGATGGCTGCCGGCAACGAAGTCGGTGATCTGGCCATGTCTCTTTTCGGTGACTATGTCGATGTCACGGAATACAAAGGCGACAGGATCGATCTGAACCGGATGATCGAAAGGACCAAGGAGGAAATGGAGAAGGGGACACAGAATATCTGCGAAGCCTCTTTTCTTTATAACGGTCTTTATTGTGCGGTCGATATCCTGAGAAAAGAAGAAGACGGCTATTCGATCTATGAAGTCAAAAGCTCCACCCACGATGACAAGGATGTCTACTTCGCCGATATCGCCTATCAGAAGTATGCCCTTGAACATTGTGGGATCACCGTGAAGGACACCTGTCTTGTTGTCATTAACAATGAATATGTCTATGATGGGACGCTCAAGGTCAATGAACTCTTCAAGATCACGGATGTCAGGGAAGGGGTGGAAGACCAGTCGCTTGTCGTTGAGGCAAACCTCAAGACAGCTGAAAAGATATTACAGTCAGAAACAGAACCGGATATCGATCTAGGCCTCCACTGTAACAAGCCATACCGCTGTGGCTTCTGGAAATACTGTTCAAGGAACCTCCCAAGCCCATCTGTCTTCAATCTTTACAGAATCAAGTTCAAGGATGCCATCGGATTCTATAAAGAAGGCATCACATCTTATGAACAGCTAGAATTAGACCTAAGAATAAAGAACCTGACTCAGCTCAAGCAGATCGACTTTGAACTGCACGATAAAGGAACATATATCGATCAAGCGATCATCGGTGAGTTCCTTGGCAAGTGCACCTATCCTTTATATTTCCTGGATTTTGAAACGGAACAGCCCGTCATTCCGAAATACATCGGTACAAAGCCTTACCAGCAGATCCCGTTCCAGTATTCCCTTCACTATATAGAGAAAGAGGGAGGGGAACTCAAACACAAGGAGTTCTTGGGCATTTCCGGGCAAGATCCAAGAAGAGCGCTTGCTGAGCAGCTGTGTGAAGACATCCCTTATGACGTCTGCACGATGGCCTACAACAAGATGTTTGAATGCGGAAGGATAAAGGAACTTGCAGAAAGTTTCCCTGATCTTGCCGATCATCTTCTCAACATCGAAAGAAACATCATCGATCTCTGGGATCCGTTCAGGCAGGGTGGATACTATTGCAAGGCGATGGGCGGATCCTTCTCGATCAAGAGCGTTCTTCCGGCAATGTTCCCGAACGATCCGGAACTCGATTATCACAATCTTGAAGGAGTTCATAACGGTGGAGAAGCGATGTCGATCTATCCGAAGATCCAGTATATGAGCGAAGAAGAACAGAAGATCGCAAGACATAATCTGTTGAAGTATTGTGAACTTGATACATATGCGATGGTGAAGGTGTGGCTAAAACTAAAAGGAGAAATCTAATGTCAAAAAGAAACAACAATTATAATTATGAAGGCATTGAGAAGAGAGATCCTGCAGAAGTCCTCAGTGAGTGGGATTATGATGAAAAATTTGCTGGATCATTCGATAAAGAAAGAATCTTCAGTGATGTAATTAACAACAAAGAGGATTTTGAGAAAATTCTATATGAAATTGTCTTATGGAAAGTTAACAGAAGAATAATTGTTGAAAAGGAAGAAGAAATAAAGAAAAAACTGTATTCGATTAGCGAAAACGCACCTGAAAAAGAAGCCACTCAAAGTTTAATTGAAGACCTGGTTGGTAAGGACAATATCGGCATTGGTTTGCCGATGGCCAGTACAATTATTCATTTCTTCAGCAGAGGTCAACTCCCGATATTGGATCAACGAGCATACAGGGTTGTATATGACAATGAGCCTAAATATAAGGGTGACATTGGAGAATTGTATTGGAATTATTATCAAAAATGCAAGGACTATTATACTGAGCATCAATTAAAAGAAAAGGGAATAGATTTTGTTGAGATTGATAAGTACTTATATCAGGTAGATAAATTAAATAATAATAAGAATAAGTGATTAAACAAGAATTATAATTATCGAATGAATTTTGACAACACTTTAGACATCATTTGCAGACAAAAAGTGCCTCATTTTGATAGTTGCATTTTTCCTTATTTGCGATTGTGTTTCTTATGTTTCTTACTTTTCGATTGGACAAAAGAATTGATGATAAAGGCAACTGGAATATTGACTCGAGTCTTATTCAATAGGGTAATCACCGCTGTATCCCTATAGCTGAAGAAAAAAGGTGGGGTAGTAACGGTGAGAATTCTGTTAATATGAATATTCGCAAAATATCAATTTTACGAAAATAAATAGATAATAATGGTATAATTATCTTAGAAAAGAGACAACAGTATGCCAGATAAATCGAAATGGAAATCAACGCTGAATGAATATATAAAACAGAACGATCCAGGCAGAGTTGAAAAAGCCAACGCCTGGAAAGTGGCCATCGGCCTGCAGGACGTGGATGGACTGAAAACATCGGAATATCTTTTGGATACAGCCAGAGATAACATTGAAGGAAAAATAGATTTCGATTCGGCAAACGCCAGGATCAGCAGATATTACGAAGAAAAGGAAGAAAGGAACGAACTGGCGGAAGAAAAAGAAGCCGACATTGTTTCCGCCAGAATCGCCCAACTGCTGAGCAATAAAACATTCACCTTCTCCCCCGCCTCCCTTCAGAAGATCCACGAGCATCTGTTTAAGGGCATCGTCAGTAAAGCCGGAAAATTTAGAACATACAATATTACGAAAAAAGAATGGGTGCTCAATAACGATACAGTAATTTACAGTGATTACAGAGATATCGTGCCAACGCTGAATTATGATTTTGAACAGGAAAAAGCCTTTAAATACAACGGCCTTGACAAGAAGGATTTTATTGAACATATTTCCAAATTTACTTCCGGTATCTGGCAGATCCACCCTTTTCCTGAAGGAAACACCAGAACGACAGCCGTATTCATCATCAAGTATCTGAAGACCTTTGGAATAGATATAAACAATACGCCGTTTGAAGAAAATTCCTGGTATTTCAGAAATGCCCTGGTGCGCGCAAATTACAATAACTTTGATAAAAATGTTTATGAGACCACAGAATTTCTTGAGCGGTTTTTCGGCAATATTATCCTTGGAAGCGATTATGAACTGAGAAACAGGTATCTGCACATCGATTATGTCCAAAGTGCAAACCCAAAGTGCAGCGATTGCACTTTGAAAGAAAAAAAGCTGCTGGAACTGGTGAACAAAAACAAAAAGATAACACAGAAAGAACTCTCGGAAAAATTGGGAGTATCTTTAAGGACCGTCAAGAACATGACCGCTTCCCTGCAATCCAGAGGATATCTGACCAGGATCAACGGAAAGAGATACGGCGAATGGGCCGTTAATGTAAACTTGCAGGATAAGTGAAATGGCCCAGCAATATCAGAATGATCTTCAGTTATCAATCGATAAGAAAGTCAACGAAATCGTAAAACAGCTTCCGGATTTTGCCGGGAAGTTTTTCAGGGATCTTAAGAGCAAAGGCATGTCAGAGCGCACCAGGCTTGAATACGCCTACGATATGAAGCGTTTCTTTGATTTCATAAGCAATCAGTCGGGATTCAAAAACGTCTCTCTAAACGGCTTAAAAGCGGCTGACG
>Ga0256405_10008049_pt1 | contig 15371 bp, 15 predicted proteins | sample RumenRJG_02DNA_FD_189096 | JGI IMG/M metagenome (GOLD analysis project Ga0256405, IMG submission 189096) | Bovine rumen microbial communities from Lethbridge, Alberta, Canada - RJG_02 | ecosystem: Host-associated > Mammals > Digestive system > Stomach > Rumen | place: Canada: Alberta... | reverse complement strand
ATGATACCACAGATGGTTCATTACAAACTTATTTAAAACAAATAAGAGACAATAACGGAGTACCTAATGATAGTCAAAAACAGCAATTGATTAACCTTTTAACAAAATATGGTGTATCTAATGCGGAAGCTTACATTAACAAATTGCTTGAAGGTGATGGTAAAATAACCGACACTGAAATCAGGAATTTACTTGCATCATTAAAAGACAGAATTAATGGCAATGGTAATAAAAATTCATACAACACAATGTTAAACTATATATTCCCGACAAATAACACTAATAAGAGCGATACTAAAGCCCTGGAAAAAGCAATTAAGGATATGGGATTAAGAGAAACGTATTGCAAAGGTGTTTACTGTGAACAACACAACCCTAGTATGCCTAAAGGTAACTACACACATCAAAGACACTATGTATGGGATCCTGTAAATCAAAAAATGGTTCTGCTAAGAGATAAAAGTGGAAATGAGCTTTACTACATTTCTTCTGACGGAAGTGGAGTAAATAATGATATTCTTAAAAAATGGCTAAACGGTTCATTTAAAGGTTATGGACTTGTACATACAGGAATGGATGGTAAAACATCATCAAGATATACTGCTTAGATTTAAGTTACATAAAAATGACAAAAAGAAATCGGCTTTAAAGCCGATTTCTTTTTATGTATTTCATAACCATACATACTAAAAAATGCATAATAATTCTGACTTAATACATACTTTTTAATTATAATTAATATTAACAGTTTGTTACGTTTTTATTTAATAACTTTGTGTTATAATATTTTTGCTTAAAGTATTAAGGAGAAATTTGATGTTAACAGTAAACAAAAACGAGAAAAAAGACATAAGAGCTGCATTTGGTAACGCACTTGCAGAAATCGGTCGTGAAAACGAAAATGTAGTAGTTCTTGATTCTGATTTATCCGGCTCTACTCAAACAAAGATTTTTGCAAAAGAGTTTCCTGATAGATTTTTCAATTGCGGTATTGCAGAAGCTGATATGACTACAACTGCAGTTGGCCTATCTACATGCGGTAAAATACCTTTTATAGCCAGCTTTGCTATTTTTGCAACAGGCAGAAATTATGATCAGGTTAGAAACGGAGCATGCTATGCAGGATTTAACTTGAAAATAGCCGGAACACACGGTGGTATAACCGTAGGAGAAGACGGTGCTACTCACCAGGCCTTAGAAGATATTTCTCTAATGCGTGGTATTCCGGGTATGCAAGTTTTAGTTCCATGCGATTGTCAAGAAATGAATGCTGCTGTTAAATATGCTGCAAAACATGTTGGTCCTGTTTACATAAGAGTTCCTCGTTCAAAAGTACCTGATGTATATGAAGCAGGACATACTTTTGATTTGACTCATGCCGATGTTTTAAAACAAGGTAAAGACGTTACTATTATTACAAACGGTGAAACAGTTGCTGAAACAATGGTAGCATCAGAAAAATTAAAAGAACAAGGTATTGATGCAGAAATAATCAACTTACCTATGGTAAAGCCGGTTGATGTTAAAACTATTGTTGAATCAGCTAAAAAAACAAATTTTGTTATAACAGTAGAAAACCATTCAATCATAGGCGGTGTTGGCTCTACTGTATGTGAAGTTTTATCAGAACATTATCCGGTACCTGTTCACAGATTGGGAGTAAAAGATACTTTTGGTCAATCAGGTGATGTTGCAAACTTGATGAAACATTATAGATTAAATTCTGATGAACTTGCTGAAGATATTGCAAAAATTATGGAAACAAAATAATGATACAGCTTAGAGCAGTAACAAAAAAATATAAAAACAAATACGCATTAAAAAATGTCAATCTTGATATTTTATCAGGTGAATTTGTATTTATTATCGGTAAATCCGGTGCGGGAAAATCCACATTAATGAAGCTTCTTTATAAAGAAGAAACTCCTTCTTCCGGCACTGTTATTATCGGTGGAATTAATATTGCTAATTTGACATCTGACAAAGTACCTAACTTAAGAAGATGTATGGGAATTGTATTCCAAGATTATAAACTGCTCCAAAATCAAACAGTATATGATAATGTTGCATACGTTATAAGAACATTGGGAATGAGTTCAAAAGAAATTCATGCTCGTGTAACCGGTTCATTAAAAGTTGTAGGACTCATTGATAAAATGAAGGCAAAACCTTCCGAATTATCAGGTGGGGAACAACAGCGTGTAAGTATAGCAAGAGCCATTGTGAACGGTCCTCCATTATTAATAGCAGACGAACCTACAGGAAATTTAGATCCTAAAAACTCTTTAGAAGTTATGCAGATTTTAGATCAAATTAATCAAAGGGGTATAACTGTTATTGTATCAACACATGATCAAAATATGGTTAATTATTTTAGAAAACGTGTAATTACACTGGATAGCGGTGAAGTTATACGTGATGTACAGGCAGGTACATATGAATAAAGCTCAAAAACTGAAAAAACAAGTAAAAAATCATATACCTAAAGATTGGCTTACTGAAATAAGAATTGTTTCTCGTATAACAATCGAAATATTTAACGATATAAAGCGTACAGGTTGGATTAATCTTGCAATTATTACAACTATGGCAGCAATTCTAACTTTATTTGGAGCATTATTAAGAACAACTATTTCTGTATCATCATTTGCTCATGAATTAGGTAATATTCTAGAAATATCTGTTTATTTAAAATCAAATGCAGATGCAAATATTGTTGCTGAACGTATTAAAGAATTTGATCATGTTGAACACGTAAAAATTATACCAAAAGAAAAATCCTGGAACGATTTAAAACGTGAGCTTGACATATCTGATATTGATAATCCGCTTCCGGATACACTACATGTTAAAGTAGATAAGCCGGAACATACAACAGATGTTTTTGGTAAGATAAAGGCATTATCAGTTGTAGAAGATATGAGCTACGCTCAAGAGCTTGCAAAGAAAATTCAAGTATTAAACAGTGTTGTAAATACGACAACTTTACTTGTGGTTATTATTGTTGCAATATTAACTATAACTATTATAAATAATACTATTCAACTTGTTATACAATCCAGAAAAGATGAAATAGAAATTATGCGTCTTATGGGTGTAAGCAATTGGTACATAAAAATACCTCTTATCATGCAGGGAGCATTGTATGGCTTTGTAGGAGCAATAATTGCAGTTGCACCTGTAGATATTACACAAAATATGCTTAATAATATCCACAAGTTCTTTGTTATACCTTCACCTGTAGGAGCAGGAAATATTGTTATAATATCTATGGTTGTCTTGGGTGTTGCATTTGGTGCTACAGGAAGTTTCTTATCTATAAAAAAACATTTACAGGTGTAATATATTAATATGGAAAAAAATACTACAGATATAATTAATAACCTTAAAGATATGCCTGCAATGCCTAATATAATTATTCAGGCATTAAATGTTGTAAAAAACCCTAACTCAAGCATTGCAGATTTAGGTAAAATAATAAGCTATGACCAATCCTTAAGCATAAAGGTTTTAAACCTTGTTAATTCTGCTTTTTATGGTTTTGCACAACAAATATCCTCAATTACAAGAGCACTGGCTCTTTTAGGAATGAATAAGGCAAAAAATATAATTATAACTGTTGCAATGAAACCATTATTCTCATCAGAAAGGAATAAAGATTTATGGGAACATGCAATTACTGTTGCTATTGGATGTGAATATTTAGCATCTCATTTCAAGATTTTAGATCCGGATGATGCATTTATAATCGGATTTATGCATGATATCGGTAAAATAGTTTTAAATATGCAGAATGCAGAATTTACAGATAAAATAAAAGAACTGGTAAATGACGGAAGCGATATTATTGAAACTGAAAAAGCATTTTTTGCAACCAGCCATGCTGAAGTTGGTGCCTTACTTGCTAAAAAATGGAAATTGCCATTGCTAATAACAAATGCTATAAAATATCACCACAATCCTATGGCATCTTCTATGCCAAAAGAATGTACTCTTGTATATATTGTTGACACACTTGCACAGGATGAATTTGACACTAGTTTAATTAATGAAAAATATACTGATTTGTTAAATATTAAGCTTGAAAAACCTGAAATATTAAGGGATAGTATTATGTCCCGTGCAAACTTACTTATAAGAGAATTATCCGATTAAAGAAAGAAACGTATGTATTTTGGAACAAATATTATTCTCGTAACCAATAATGAATCAATAATAGGTTTGCTTAGTGCTGAACTTATTAAATTACGTAATATCGACAGTATATTATTAAGAAATTACAACGAAGCCATTAAATCTGTTGAACAAGATAAGCCACAAGCAATATTGATTAACTGTCAAAATATGCAAGAAGAACCATTGTGTCTTAATCTTATAAAAAAAATACGAGAAATTACAAACGTACCGGTTATTCTTATTATTGAAACATATAATCCTAATTTTATAAAACTCGCTAATAAGTTTACGATAAATGATATTGTACCACTTCAATACTGCCATTCTGAAATATTAATGCGAACTATTTGGAGTTTACAACAAAAAGATTTAAGACGACAACATAATAAATTCAAAGATTTACTCATTCAATTAAACGCAATAGATAAAAAATCAGGTTTTTATACATCAAAATATAGTAGTAAAGTTTTTCAAAATGAGATGGATTATATTTCAAAAACAGGCATTGACGGAGTATTTTTAGCCATAGAAGCAAATAAAAATGCTAAATTAAGACCAAGTAAAGAAAATTTGATAGGAACAATTAAAAATAATGTTCGTTTAACAGATACCGTATGTGATATTAAAAATCAAAATTTATTCTATATATTACTTACAAATACAAATCTCGAAGGTGCATTAATCGTTTGGAACAGAATAAATAAATACATAGGTGCAGAAAATACCTTATGCGGTTGTATTTATCCAATTTACAATAATAAAAATCAAACATACGATAGTATTGAACAAATTTTACAATATGGAATAGAACAAGCAAAAACATCTCCTAATTTTTTATACATCGATGAAAATTCAAACAAAACAAGCAATGAAAATTGGTTAGAAAACGATAATTTAAATATAAATAAAGTACATAAAAACTTTAAACTGTTCAAACAAATATATAATAAAAAGCTGGAAAATATTATAAAACCTGTAACAAAAGATTTAACAGAAGAATATGTAAATGTTCTATCTAATACACAAACACCTATTGTAGAAACAGATAACACATACTCAATAAAGTTTGTAAACAAACGTCAGGAAAGTGAATTTAAGATAACCCAAGAAGCAAATTACATAATTATAGATTTTATTCACAGCGGATTTGATAGTCCGGAAAATAAACGGTATAAAATAGGTTTGGTTGATGTAACAGCAAAAGAAATTCACAACTATCTTGAAAATTTTATAATGGAATTTAAGAGCTGCATTTAATTATATACTTTTATATTGTTGTTATATAGTGATTTTAATGAGTTTCACTTAACTATTCAATTTTTAATTCATATATTAATTTTTGTAACGTTTATATTTAAAAAGCTAAAGTTTTAAATAATGTATGTCGATAAATAAAATGTGAGAGTTACATAAAATAAAGGAGTAAGGTTATGAAAATTAATATCAATTATAAAAGATTTGAAAAAGCTTTGGAAAATGAAAAACTTGTAAATTTTGCAGAATTAAAAAAAGATATTTCAGATGTAAAATTATTTTTTGAAAAATTGTTTGCAGCAGCTATGGAATCATCTCAAACTAAAATTGAGCGTGAATATAATATTAGCTCGCTATAATTTATTTCTTTTAGTGTACAACTGTCAGATTAGGGGAAAAGACTGCTTTAGAGCAGTCTTTTTGTATTTGTAAATGAAGTATTGTTACAAAACATAGGAATATGGTAAATTTTTACTATGCATCTCACTTTATATGCATGTTAGTTAGGAGTTTAATATGTCTGATAATTCAATTCAAAATTTATTCAAATCCGGTATCACTAGAGAACAATATCTGAAACAGCATCAAGAAGTAACGTCAAAAGGCGGAGATTTTGCTGAAAATTCTATATTTGGAAAAACAATGTCCGGTTCGGCCGGCAATATTTTTGATGCCGTAGATACCAATAAAGACGGAAAACTGGATGATAATGAATTGGCTTTATTAAGTGCAAAAGGCAAGGATGATGATACAACTGTTTTATCCGATAAAGATGTTACTGCAGTATATGATGAAATTCAAGCTGCACAACAACAGCAGCAATCTTTTGCAAGTGATGCTGATTTTCAAACAAATTTTAATAATATAATGAATGGATTTATTCAGAATAGTAGCGTAAGTTCTCAACTAAGAAGTGAATATTCGTCAAAATCTTTTGAATTGAATAACCTTGAAAGAGAAATAGCACAAAACAAAAAGGATATAAAAGCAAAAGAACAGGAAAAAGCTGATAAAGAACAACAAATTAAACAAAAAGAAGATGAAATAAACTCTGCTCAACAAGAACTTGAACAACTACAAAAAGAACCGGAAAAAAATAAATCGGCTATATCTGAAAAACAAACCCAAATCAGTTCACTTAATAGCGAAGTTGCCTCTCTTAAAACAGAAGTTTCTAATATAGATAAAGAAATAACTGCATTAAATAATAAACTGTCAAGTAATCAAGACAAGCAATTAACGCTACAAGATGAAATTCAAGAATTGGAACAACAAATAGCTAATGCTGATAGGGCTGTACAACAGTCCATGACAAGCTTCTATGGAAGCAGTCAATATACATCATCATTTAGTAACAATAACAATAAAAATCATCCGAGTATGGATGGATTGGCTGCAGAAGGACTTGAATATGATAGCAGTGCAGGTTCCAGATTGGCACAAGATACAGCAAGTCATGCTACAGGATTTGAAGGACACTGTGCAAGATTTGTAAGTAATGCTCTTGAAAGAGCCGGTTTAAGCAACGGTCAAAGAGCAAATGCTACTGATATGGATACTGTTCTTGATAATAACAGAAACTTCAGAGCAGTAAAAGTAAGCAGTCAGGAAGAATTGAGAAATATGCCCGCAGGTTGTATCGTTGTTTATGAACGTGGAGCAGCAGGTTATAATAGAACATACGGTCATATTGAAGTAACTCTTGGAAATGGTCATGCCGCAAGTGATGGCGTAACTCGTAACATGCGATATTCTGATAACATGACAGTTTATGTACCTGTTAAACAAAAAACTGCTTAATAATCATTATGTATAAATAATTTCTAATAACTGAATGATACAACAGTCCATGCTCCCAGAACTTCGTATCTGATATTTCTTGCATTTTTTGGCATTGTTTTTATAATTTCATTACGAATATCCGAAAAAACAAGGTATAGTAAAGGTGTTCTAAAATAATTATTTTTATCGGTTACTATACTGCTAAATGTTGTTTCATCTAAAAATGATACTGAATCTAAAAATAAAAATGCTACTCGCTGACCTTTTTTCATTTTTTTATAAACATTATCATTTATATAGTAAATTAACTTACTGCCCTTGAAATAACCGACAGGTAATGTCGCTTCAAAAAATGTACTTTTATATTTATCCTTACCTTGTTTTACAGCATCTTTATATGATAATTTCGGAGTATAGTATTCGTTAAAGTTACCTTTATGTATTTCTACAACATTATATTTATCAAAGTTAATATATCTTCCAAACCTATTTTTGGGATAATATGTTAAAACTATAAAATCATTCTTTTTGAGTTTTGCTTTTTGTAACAGTTGTGCAGGATATTTATGTCCTTCTTCTCTAGGTGCAATAGCAGAAAATTCAGGTGTAAATATAAAATATATTTGTATTGCAAAGAAAATTAAAAGGACAGGGATTTTTATTCGTTTTTTACTAAATGAAGTAATTGTAGAAAATAAAACAAAAATAAGAATAGGATAAATTTCTATTGTATATTTTGTTTCTAAAACCAATTTACCCATATATGATGCCGTAAGTATTACTAAAAAAGTAAATAATGCTATATATCCAACTTGATTTATTTCTCTGCAATTCTTTTTTATAAATCCTGTTAACAAAAATGTAATTGCAATTAAAAAAGCAATAACAACAAGTGCAGAATATTCTTTATAACCGCTAAAAGTTTCAATAGGAGTTATATTAAAAATTAATGGTGTAAAATAATCTATAAATACTTGTATAATACGTTGTATACTGAAATTTGCCCACCACTGTGAAAATGAAATTGTTGTAAAAATCTTAATAATTAAAGGTAAAATAGCACAACATCCGGCAAAAATAAAAATCCAACAAGATAATATAATTTTTTTATGTAATTTGAAAAGTTTTATACTTACAAATAACAAATCAAAAAATACATAAACAAACCCAATTGTATGAGTAAAAATAACAAGTAAATTAAATAATATAAAACCAATTGTATTTTTTATATTAGCTTTTTTGATAATTCTCAATGTAAAATATAACGATAATGCCGAGAATAAAAATAATATACTGTAAAATCTGACTTCCTGAGAAAAATATATTAAAAAAGCACTAACTGATGCAAATAATGCACATAAAAAACCTGTCATTCTGCTTTTTTCTCTACCTACCATATACATAACAGGTATGGCTAATATATTAGGTATAACTGATGTCATTCTTAAATAAAAATCGGACTGTCCAAATAACATCAAAAACTTAAGGTACAAATAATAAAACGGCATGTGGCATTGAGCAAAAATGTTATCCACAAAACTTTTACCAAAAGGTATATATGATATATACCATGAAATGTATTCATCATTCCAAAGTCCGCCGGTTTTATCCAAGCCAATTATTCTCAATACTGCTGATAAAATACATATCAGTCCTATCCATAAAATTGTCAATTTCATAATATGATTGTATAATAAAAATTAAAATAAGGAATACGATATGAAGCTAATTATACAAATTCCATGCTATAACGAAGAAGAAACTCTGGCGAAAACTCTTTCAGAGCTTCCAAAACACATTGACGGAATAGACATTATAGAAACACTTGTCATTGATGATTGTTCAAATGATAAATCCATAGATATAGCAAATTGGAATGGGGTTAATCATATTATTAAATTAAAAAAACATACAGGTCTTGCCGGTGTGTTTAAAATAGGTATTAATGAAGCATTAAATCTTGGAGCAGATATTATAGTTAATACAGATGCGGATAATCAATATTGTGCTGATGATATAGAAACAATTATAAAACCTATTATTAGTAACCAAGCTGATATAGTAATAGGTGCAAGACCTATTGAAAGTGTAAAATCATTTTCAACTTTCAAAAAATGTATTCAAAAGTTCGGTTCTTTCATTGTAAGACTGCTTAGTTTTACCAATGTTCAAGATGCACCAAGCGGTTTTAGAGCGTTTTCTAAATATGCAGCAAGTGTACTAAATGTTTTTGATAATTATACATACACTCTTGAAACGATTATACAAGCACAAGCAAAGGGCTTACGTGTCATATCTGTACCAATTAGAGTTAATGAGGTTACAAGGAAATCAAAGCTTGTTAAAAATCTGTTCCAATATATAAAAAATTCGACTTTTACAATAATAAGAATGTTTATAATATACAGACCATTCAGATTTTTTGCAATCATAGCTTCAATATTTTTATTGCTGGGACTTATTTTGGGCTTTAGGTTTTTATATTATTATATGACCGGTTTTGGAACAGGGCATGTTCAATCTTTGATTTTAGCTTCAATTCTAATATTAACAGGTTTTCATTTAGGTATTTTTGCCATTTTGGCAGATTTACTCTCAATCAATAGAAAATTATCGGAAGATATTCAATTAAGATTGAAGAAATTAGAAAACAAACGTTAATTTACTTATCTCAAATTTTTAATAAAATCCGCTATTTTATCCATACACCATGCTGAATCCCAATGACTGCCTTTATCTGATAAAAATAACTGAGCATTAATATTTCTTTCATACAATGCCCTTGAATTTTTAGATGGTGCAACCTTATCTACTTTTGAATGACATAAAAATATAGGACATTTTATTTTTGATATCTTATTTATAGTATCAAATTTTTGAATAAAATGAATATCATTCATGTGCTTTTGTACAAACTTTGTTATTTTAGGTAAAATCCTTATTTTTCGTATATAAAATTTAGCCATATCTTTTGCTGCTGTTTCAATATCAGTTATAGGAGATTGCAGAATAAGTGCTTTAACCTTATTATTAAGTGCCGTATTTGCTGCAATGGTTGTACCTAAGGAATGTCCCCACAAAATTATATCCTTAGCTTTAATCTTAGCTTCTCTTTCTAACCAATCCAAAGCTGTTTCAGCATCTCTGTATACCCCCGCCTCAGAGGGAATACCCCAACTTCTGTAATGTCCTCTATATGATAGTAGAAAAACTCCGTACCCGTTTTTCAATCCAAACTCTACAATATTTTGATGCATTAATATTGATTCAGCTTGACCATGAAAGTATATAATTGTGGGTTTATTTTCTTGCGGAGGAACAAACCAAGCAAAAAGCCGTGCTCCGTCAAGCGTCATAAATCGTACCGTTTGAAACTTCTTTAATAAATTTCTATTTACCTTTGTTGCCCTAAATTTTGCCGGCTGAAAAATTAAATAATTTTCCATACCTAATTTTATCGTATGACTAATACGACTTTTGTCTTTTATATAAGGGTATAAAGAAATATATATTATTTTTTTCAATAACAGTAAATATAAAATATATTTTTTCATATTTTCATTTTACCACACAAAATAACTTTTTCTTTATTGCCTATTTGCAGTAATTAAATATAGTCAATCTAAGACATAGTATACAGAATAATATCAAAACATTTTATTTTACAAAACAGTTTTATAAAATATTCCAATATAGTTCTATACACGGCTTTCCTAACAAGAAGAAAGCCGTGTAGTATTTATATTTAATAACCAATTTTTTAATCAAAATTGATTAAATCAGAACACTTAATCTTTAAAATATCAGCTATCATATATAATTTTCTAAGACTGATATTTTTTAACCCTCGTTCAATATCAGCAATGTATTCTCTTGATAAATTAACATACTCTGCTAATTCATTTTGAGTTAATCCCCTTTTTTCTCTGTATTTTTTTATATTTTGACCTAATAATTTTGCCCTTAACATGTAATCTATTTTGGACTAAATTATACAATAAGTCTGTAATCTATTTTTCGGATTTTTAAATTAAAGGAGAAATCATGGATTATGAATCGTATTTAATAGAGCAAAAATCACCTATAGTAGCTATTAATCGTATTAGTCAAATTACTGATATGTTTATTAGAGATAATTATTCAAAATTTGGAAATGATAAATTTTATATAGATGAAGTTTTAGCATTAAACACTGCTATTCAAATGATTGCATATTGTATGAGAGTAAAAAGAAAAGAATGCTATAAAGAAATAGATAATAATTATAATGAAATTTTTTCTTATGACTCAATTATGTATGAAACTATTTAAAAATTTTTATTTGTACAGCATGGAATGGGTGTGATACAGTGGGTGTAATAAAACTAAGTTAAAATAGTTTTTAAATTGAACAACACTTGAAAGTCAGTAAAAAATATGACATAATGATATTACTTTGCACAGGTGCTTATTTTGTTCCTACATTTTTAATAAAAGGGAGAATATGCTCCATTGATGTTGAAGTATACCGACCGATAGAAATATCGCCAGTCGGAAACGGATTAGTCAGGGCGTTCACCCACCTGCGAGACTACGCAGGCAACAAAATCACACTTGTGCAAGGTTTCTTTTTATTTCTTAATGTTATTTTTTATTTTGTCTTTTTTTATGCTACTATAAATATCGTAGTTAATATTTAAAAGGAAAATTTTAATGATAATTGTAATGGAACCCGGAACAAGCGAAGATAACATACAAAGAGTGGTAAAAACACTTGAAAGACATGAATTTAAAGTGGTTTTAAATCGTGGTGAAGTGATGACTGTTATAGCCGCAATCGGTGATAAAAGGATGTTTGATCCGAATTCTCTTTGTTCATTAGAAGGTGTTCGTGAAGTAAAAATAATACAAGAACCATACAAACTTGCATCAAGAGAAGGAAAAAGTGAAGACACCGTTATCAAATTCAGTAACGGTGTAAAAGTCGGTGGTTTAGAACGACCTATATTTATCGCAGGTCCGTGTTCTGTTGAACAAGATTATCAGGGATTACTTGATGTTGCGTTTGCCGCAAAAGAAATGGGCTGTCAATTTTTAAGAGGCGGTGCGTTTAAACCAAGAACTTCACCTTATGATTTTCAAGGGCTGGAAGAAAAAGCACTTGTTTATTTAGCAAGGGCTAAAGAAAAAACAGGATTGCTTACTATTACAGAATTAATGGATTATAATGATTTACCAATGGTAGAAAATTATATTGATGTAATTCAAATTGGTGCAAGAAATATGCAGAATTTTGCATTACTTAAAGCCGTAGGTAAATCTAAAAAGCCAATTTTATTAAAACGAGGCGGTTCTTCAACAATAAGAGAGTTTCTACTTGCTGCGGAATACATTATGAGTGGTGGAAACGATAATGTTATATTATGTGAAAGAGGTATAAAGAGTTTTGATAGTTCATTTACAAGAAATGTATTAGATTTATCCGCAATACCTGTAATAAAAAAATTATCACATTTACCAATAATAGTCGATCCGAGCCATGCAACAGGCAGAAGATATTTAATAGAACCTATGTCAAAAGCTGCGTTAATAGCAGGTGCTCACGGCATTATGATGGAAGTTCACCATGATCCTGATAATGCATCATCTGATGGAGCTCAAAGTTTATCTATTCCTCAATTTTTAGATGTTGCAAAAAGGATAAATAAACTTATTGGTCGTATCGACTACGATAACAGAATGAGAAAACAAGAACTCGGTATTGTATAAAATTTTATTCAATAAATTTTTATCATAAATAAAAACCTATTGACAATTTATCAATAGGTTTTTATTTTGAATTTTGTATTTTATAGCTTATTAAAATTAATAAACTACATCATACCTCCGCCCATGCCTGCCATTTGCGACATATCAGGAGTTGCAGATTTTTCTTCAGGTATATCTACAACAGCAGCTTCTGTTGTCAATAACATTGAAGCGATAGATGCTGCGTTTTCTAAAGCAGAACGAGTAACCTTTGCAGGATCAACAATACCTGATTTAATCATATCAGTATATGTATTCAACAAAGCATCATATCCGTAAGAATCTTTTTCTGCCTTAATTGTTTCAACAACAACATCAGATGAAGCACCTGCATTATTAGCAATTAATCTTAAAGGAATATCTAAAGCAGCAGTTAAGATTTTGAAACCGATTTTTTCATCATCAAGTGCAAATTCTTCTGTCTTTAACTTTTCTTCTAAGTATTGTTGAACTCTTAACAATGCAACTCCACCACCGGGAACGATACCTTCTTCATTTGCTGCTCTTGTTGCATTCAATGCATCTTCAATTCTTAATTTTCTTTCTTTTAATTCAACTTCTGTTGCTGCACCAACTTCAATTACTGCAACACCACCTGAAAGTTTAGCAATTCTTTCTTGAAGTTTTTCTTTGTCATAATCAGAATCTGATTGTTCAATTTGTTTCTTTATTAAAGCAACTCTTTCTTGAACAGCATGTTTTGTAGCTTCACCAACAACAATTGTTGTTTCATCTTTAGAAACTGTAACACGTTTTGCTTGTCCCATCATATCAAGAGTCAAGTTTTCTAATTTTATACCAAGTTCTTCTGTAATCAATTGACCGCCTGTTAAAATAGCAATATCTTCAAGCATTGCTTTTCTTCTATCACCAAATCCAGGTGCTTTTACTGCAACTGCTCTGATTACTTTTCTCATTGTATTAACAACTAATGTTGCTAAGGCCTCACCTTCAACATCTTCTGCTATAAGCAATAAAGATTTACCTTCTCTTGCTACTTGTTCTAATACAGGTACTAAATCTGAAATCAAATTGATTTTCTTATTAATACAAAGAACATAAGCATCTTCTAATACAGCTTCCATTCTTTCTGCATCAGTTACAAAGTAAGGTGAAATGTATCCTTTATCAAATTGCATACCTTCTACAACTTTTAAATTTGTACCGAATGATTTGCTTTCTTCAACAGTAATAACACCTTCATTACCTACTTTTTCCATTGCTTCTGCAATTAATTCACCAATTTCTGAATTATTACCTGCTGAAATTGCAGCAACTTGTGCAATTTCTTCCTTTGTATTAACAGATTTAGACATTTCTTTGATTTTCTTTACGGAATAATCAACAGCTTTGTCAATACCACGTTTAATACTCATAGGATTAGCACCTGCTGTAAGATTTTTTAATCCTTCTCTTACGATTGCTTGAGCCAAAACTGAAGCAGTTGTTGTACCATCACCTGCAACATCATTTGTTTTTGATGAAACTTCTTTCAACAATTGTGCACCTGCATTTTCTAAACCGTCTTTCAATTCAATTTCTTTTGCTATAGTAACACCATCATTAACGATTTGAGGTGCGCCATATTTCTTTTCTAATATTACGTTACGACCTTTTGGTCCAAGTGTAACTTTTACTGCATCAGCTACAGCATCAATACCTTTTAATAATGATTTGCGAGCTTCTTCTTTAAAAACAATTTTTTTTGCCATTTCTTTTTCCCTTTATACTTATTTGTAATAACACACTTATTTAAAACTAATTTTCTAAAACACCCATTACATCAGACATTGATAATATCTTTAATAATTCACCATTCAATTTAATATCTCTACCTGAATATTTTTCGTAAATAACTACTTCTCCTACTTTAACTTGAACAGGTTCTTTTTCACCGCTATCTAAAGTTTTACCTTCTCCAACAGCAACAACCTCTCCTTTTTGTGGTTTTTCTTTGGCACTATCAGGAATAAAAATTCCGCCATCTGTTTTTTCACCATCTTCAATAACCTTAATAACAATTCTGTCACCTATCGGTCTAATTTTCATAATATTTACCTCCTATTTCTTTCAATAATATATTTATACACCAAACTTTTTAATTTATGTGTATTATTAATGAAATTTTAATATTTTATTTATCAAATCTTAATTGCATGATGTTACAGGAGCTGTTGTATTTGTAGGATCAAGCTTATCTGCACATTCTAAATAATCAGCATTGTCATAATTAACTATCCATGCAGCACATCCCATGATTGAATTTTGACAATTAGTTATTGCATTTTTATATACTCCATTGTAACTGTATAAAACATTATCTTTGTAATAGCCGGTTGTAACCCTGTCATCCAGAATAAATTGGAATAAAT
>Ga0256405_10008048_pt1 | contig 15374 bp, 11 predicted proteins | sample RumenRJG_02DNA_FD_189096 | JGI IMG/M metagenome (GOLD analysis project Ga0256405, IMG submission 189096) | Bovine rumen microbial communities from Lethbridge, Alberta, Canada - RJG_02 | ecosystem: Host-associated > Mammals > Digestive system > Stomach > Rumen | place: Canada: Alberta... | reverse complement strand
AACGGAGTGAAGTACTTTGTAGATGTCGCGGAGGGCCAGAAGACCGGCTTCTTCCTAGACCAGAAATATAACCGTCTTGCTATAAGGAATATTGCTAAGGATGCGGAGGTGCTTGACTGCTTCACCCATACAGGGGCCTTCGCCCTTAACGCCGCAGTAGCGGGCGCCAAGCACGTAACGGCTGTCGATGCTTCGGAGGATGGTATAGCCATGGCGAAGCGAAATGCCGCCCTTAACGGAGTCGATGGGAAGATGGACTTCGTGGTAGCTGATGTATTTGACCTGCTTCCTTCGTATGCTTCCGAAGGAAAGCAGTTTGACCTCGTAATCCTTGATCCTCCCGCCTTTACGAAGTCCCGTTCTTCCATTAAGAAGGCGGCGAAGGGGTATAAGGAGATAAATATGAGGGGACTTTCCCTTGTGAAGGACGGCGGCTTCCTTGCCACCTGTTCATGCTCGCATTTTATGGATCCTGACCTTTTTAAGGAGACAATCGCTTCGGCTGCCCATGATGAGCATGTCCTTCTCCGCCAGGTCTACTTCGGAACCCAGGCACCCGACCATCCGATCCTTTGGGCCGATTCCGACTCCTACTATCTCAAATTCTATATCTTCCAGAAGCAAAGCTTGAAAGCATAATAATCATATTATGTCCGACTCCCTCAGTTACTCCTAACGGCGTGACTGAAGGAGCCTTTTCTTTTATTGCAAAACCCTCTTGAAATATTTCCCCTTTAGTTATATAATATATCCCGTAACGTGATACCTCAACCGGAACTTCATAAATCAGAAAGAAGGAATATTATGTCACGGAAAACAAACGAAAACAAAACATCCAAGAAAACCGTCAGCGGTAAGCTCCTTCGAATCATTGTTCCGGTAATCATTGTCATGTTCGTCCTCGTTATGTACTCAGTCTACACAGCAGGAGTGCATGTTATCGGTCAGGTAATGTCTAACGACCTTGTCGCTGAGACTAACGGAGCGGGACTCACCATTGAGAAGGATATCAACCAGATAACCGGCTACCTTGACGGCGTTGTTGATACACTCTCAACCGTTAACTTCAGTAGCAAGGATGAAATTATTTCATACCTTGGCTCTGCCACCGAGCAGTATGACGCCATTCCTACCGGTGTCTACGCCATGCGTGATGATGATACATATTATGACGCCTCAGGCTGGGACCCGGGCGCTGATTACAAGCCTACGGAGCTATCCACCTGGAAGGATACCCCGGACGACACAGAAGGCTATTTTTTCTCAGCACCATACGTAGACGCTTCAACTAATCAGCTCTGCGTAACTGTTTCGAAGAAATTCAAGATGGCTGATGGCCACACCATGGAAATAGCCTGCGACATCATTCTCGACAAGGTTCAGACAGTTGTGAATGAACTGAAGGTCGACGGCATCGGCAAGGCTCTCCTTGTATCCGATGACGGGACCATCATGTGCGCTGAGGACAGCAAGTTTGTCGGTACGGCCCTTAAGGACGCTAAGAAGAATGCGAATCTTAAGACAGTCTATGAGGCTGACAAGGCCGGCAAGACAAACGCGAACCGCTATAACGGTCTTATAATAACGAAGACGAGTGTCGGCTCTACAGGCTGGACCCTCTATACCTATGCCGCCTTCAAGGATGTATATTCCGCCATGTATGGCATTTTCTACATTCTGCTTATAGAAATTATAGCGATAATTGTTGTAATAATACTTCTTATTTACATTCCGCTCAAGAAGTACGTAAGCAAGCCTACCTCAGAGCTTTCGAAGAATATCGACAGCATATCGAAGGGCGATTTCACCACAGTTATAAATGAGTCGGACAGCGGTGATGAGATTGCCGAGATGAAGAATGCCATGCGGCGCTTCGTGACCGCCACAAGAGAGAGACTCGCGACAGTCAATGAATCCGCTGCGGAGCTTAGAAAGCAGGCCGATATAAGCAGCGAGTCAAGCGTTTCCCTTTGTGAAAATGCCGAGAGCCAGGCCGAGAACATGGATAAGATCAAGAACACCATGTCCAACATGAGCGATGCCGTAAATGATGTCGCTGAGAGCGCCCAGACCCTCGCTGAGACTGTAAACAAGCTGACCGAGAAGGAAAGAGAAGCAAATGACAAGGTTACAAATGTCGTTGAGTCCGCTAACGCCGGAAGAACCGATATGGAAAATGTCCGCACCGGTATGGACAACGTCGTAACCTCGATGACTGAAATGAATGACGCCGTTCAGTCCGTGGATGAGAGCGCTAAGAAGATTACCGAGATTGTTGGCATGATAAACTCTATCGCGAGCCAGACAAACCTCCTCTCACTGAACGCTTCCATAGAGGCCGCCCGCGCGGGAGAGGCCGGTAAGGGCTTCGCCGTAGTCGCTTCTGAGATTGGTTCCCTTGCGAATGAATCCGCGAGCGCGACAGAGCAGATAGAAGGCATCATAAAGGAAATGTCCGTAAAGGTTAAGGACCTCCTTGCGAAGTCTGACAATAATACGAAGCTTATAGATGGCAACCGCGAGGTAGTTGTCGCAGCCGCCGATACCTTCGCTAAGATTTACGATGAGCTCCTTAAGACTGAAGAGATCATGAAGGACATATCCGAGAGTGTCGGAAATGTCGATGAGATAAGCACGACCATGGCTGCCACAAGCGAGGAGCAGTCAGCATCGGTTCATGAAATCTCTGATAATGTCGAGACCATAGCGAACGCCGCCGATGAGGTGGCAGCAGGCAGCAGCTCGGTAGCCGAGGCCGCCGAATCCGTCGAAGACTCCGCTAAGTCAATCGACGAAGCCATAAGCGTATTTAAGATATAACCTCAGGGGACCGCAATGCGGTCCCTTTTTTACTTGCCTAATCTCCTGAATCATGGTGCAATGAAGATACCATAAATGAAGGAGAGATTTAATGGGGAACCACGACGAACATAAGAACCATGATAACAGATCTTACAAAGTATGTAACCGATAACCTAGCAGCTAAGTATGAGAAGATAGTGGAAGGAGTCGATGATATCATGGGTGGACACTTACTAGAGTTTGAAAGCACTAGAATAAAGAATGCCGGGGTACGTGAAGGCCGTCAAGAAGGCCGTTAGGAAGGCCGCCTTGAAGGCAGAAACCAGTTGTTAGTAACGATAATCGAAGGCATAGCAGATCGATCGCTATGGTATGACCATCGAAGATGCCTGCGCCCATGCAGGAGTAACACGCGACCAATACGAACAGGCCAAGGAAGAACTATCGAAGCTTGATGAATAATAGCGGCGTATCTGCCACGAAGCAACACTGACCTACAATAAAACTAACCTGAAAAAACAAAAAAAGTTTCAGCGAGGGGTTAACACTTCTTTTCACCCGACCGATATAAAGGTTGTAAGGAAATAAATCCCCGTTGGATCCGCGGAGACAACCCTTACACAACCATTTAGGTATTAACGGTAGCTAGCCGCTATCCGTGTCCGGACAGTGCCTGGTCCCGTAAAATTTTTCTAATGTGCGAAGCATTTAAAAAAATTTTATGGTACCTGGCACGGGAAGACTGCTAAAGTCTAAGCCTGGCTCGGAAGGAAAGAAGCTAGCCTACCGACTGATACAAGAAAAAATGAGGTTCTCCGCATAGTGCAGAGAACAACGACCCTTCCACTCACGGACGAGTGGATGTAGTGACAATAGTCACAGAAAAGGAGATTTATTATGGTAGTACAGCACAACATTACAGCCATGAACGCTAACCGTATGCTTAACGTTACAACCAGCGCACAGGCAAAGAGCACAGAGAAGCTTTCAAGTGGTTATAAGATTAACCGTGCAGCGGATGATGCAGCAGGTCTCTCAATTTCCGAGAAGATGAGAAAGCAGATTCGTGGCCTTACGCAGGGTAGCGCTAACGCTCAGGATGGTATTTCAGCCGTACAGACAGCTGAAGGTGCCCTCACAGAAGTTCATGATATGCTTCAGCGTATGAACGAGCTTGCTACAAAGGCTGCTAACGGGACAAACTCCGCTTCAGACCGCTCTTCTATCCAGGATGAGATTAGCCAGCTCACAACTGAGATTGACCGTGTCGCTGAAACATCTAAGTTCAATGAGATGTACCTCTTAAAGGGTGGCTCAGGAACCAAGGATATCACAGTAAACGGACATGATGCAGGCCTTAAGGGCGTCTTCGCTGATAACGGAGCTACAGCTACATTTACTGCGGATTTCTCAACCGATACGGATATATCTGTTAATGGAAAGGATTACCATATCTATTCAACAGAAGATAAGGTTGATGAACTCCAGAAGCATGTTGGTTCTGTTGATACAATTACAATAGATGGAACCACATATACAAAGAGTCCTGCTAGAATTTCTTCGGCATACACAGCTCACATCGGTTCTGTATATGCAACAAAGGCAAGTGTTGCAACTAAAACCGAATCTATTGAGAAAAAGTCTGGCTCTTTGGCTACTGAGAAGAAAAAATATACATCTCTTCAGAACCAACTTAAGACTGCGACCGCAGCAAGCGCTCAGAAGGTATATGCTGGAAGCCTGAAGAAGTATGCATCTAATGTGACCAGGCTTCAGACTAGTGTAGAGAAGATGAGTTCTACTCTTGCTCAGATTACTTCAAAATATAATGCTGCGTATAGTGCCGCAGGAAGCCCTGATTTAAGTGGTTCTGCTTCAGTTATTTATACATCAAATGATCAGGAATACACAGCCGACCAGATTAAAGCTCTTATTGTGGATGGAGCTAAGGTTGGTCTTAGCGGAAAACAGTCAAGAACAGCTGTTGATACTAAGAACAATAAAAACAATATTAGACAGGATGAAGCAAGAGAGCTCGTTAAGGGTGCGCTTCTTCAGGCTAACCAGGTTGGCGTAGATGATGAATCCAAGGTTAAGGTTGCAAAAACAGATGATGGAAACAGGTCAACCTTTACTATAACGAAGGGAGATGTTAACGTTTCTAAGGAACTTAACTTCAGCCTTCATGTAGGTGCGGATGCTGATCTTACAAACAAGATTGGTGTTAACATTGAAACAATGAACTCTAAGTATCTTGGAGTTGCTAACCTTAATGTTAAGGATGATACTGGATTGGCAGCTACTTACGCGATAGATGCTATAAGCGACGCAGTTGCTAAGGTTAGTGCTCAGCGTTCTGCTCTCGGTGCTGTTCAGAACAGACTTGAACATACTATCAAGAACCTCAATAACGTTGTTGAGAATACCACAAGTGCTGAAAGCCAGATTCGTGATACCGATATGGCTACAGAGATGGTTCAGTACAGCAAGAACAACATTCTTGCTCAGGCTGGTCAGTCTATGCTTGCTCAGGCAAATCAGAGCAACCAGGGTGTTCTTTCACTCCTTCAGTAATTTCTATCCATTTAAGGGCCAGCCTTTGGCTGGTCCTTATTTTTATAGGGAGGATTCATGATTTCAAAAAAATATAAAAAGGAAAAGTTTTGCGAGAATATTGAAAAGCTTTGTGACTGGATTTATATGCGCCAGGATTTTGATAAAACCCTACTTATTAGAATTCTACAAGGCTTATTGGATAATTTGAATATAATAATGAGTGAGAGTAATGTTGATGATGCACCGATGGATGGATATGTACAAAGTTATTTGGCAAAGTACAAAATGTTGACAGGTGCTATAGATAGGGCTGATATGATATTGATTGCAGACATATTGCATCACGATTTTGTTGAAGACCTACTTAGGGAGGATTAAATGGACGAGGGCATCTTTGAAAGGAATCTGGAAGCTTATGAAAAGAGATTCGGTAAGTTTGAAGATAAAAGTTCTGATAAAGCTACAAAGTATTCTGTCGATTTTGCAAAAGACGGAAGTAAGATATTAGTTATAAACGAAAATGACGATAAGATATATATGAACAGCACATATGATCCTGCGTATGAGGCTTTAGCCTGGACTAAAAGATATGACAATCTCTCTAATATCAGTAATTTATTTGTTATGGAAGGATTATCAGATGGCTATTTCTTTAGGGCAATGAGGTACAGGATGAGCCCTCAGAGCTATTTTATAGTATATGAGCCGTCTGAATCCTTATTTTCCTTTGTTATGCATGAATTTAATATCTCTGATATATTGGAAGAGCCAAGATTTGTATTGGTTTTGCCATCAATGGGTAATGACCATTTGCTTGACTTATTGACAACATATACTGAGAATGCTGATAGAAATACCATCTGTACAGTTTTACCTGGATATAGTATTGACTCTAATTTTGAAAAGGTTTATAAGCAGGCTTCTATCGAGAATGAAGCGAACTCAGGCTACCATAAATATATGGGAAAGACTTCTGTAAAAAATGAACTATATGCTCTGAGCAAGCTTGATAAAAACTATCTGATTTACGATTACGCTAATGCCTTTCCAAAGGAGTGCCCTGTTATTCTGGTCGCAGCAGGCCCATCATTACTTGATAATGTCAAAGAGCTCTCGAAAGCAAAGAGTAGAGCCCTGATAGTAGCAGTAGACAGGGCAGCGAAGGTCCTGATTGAAAATGGAATAGAGCCTGACTTTGTAGCAACCGTAGATCCATCAAAATCAGCGGATTATATAAAGTTTAAAGGAGACGAAAATATTTATCTTCTAGGTACTTATACTGCAAATAAGGAAGCTTTGATAGAATATACAGGCAGAACATTTTACATTCACCCGGATGTCAGCTATAAGGAAATACCAGGACATACTAACAGGATATTCTTTGTCGGAGACGCAGGCGGTTCTGTGGCTACCTGTGTATTTACCTGCTTTGCGAAGATGGGAGTAAATACAATAATTCTTGTCGGACAGGACCTTGCTATGAAGAATGGTAAAACTCATGCCAGTATATCAGATGAAATACATATGAGTGAATATTATGAGATAGATGGATTAAATGGAGATAAGGTTCTCACAAGATGGGACTGGGATCGTTTTCGTCTCTTTTATGAAAGAAAAATCCGTGAGTTTAAGGATTTGAATGTTGTTGATGCCACGGAAGGCGGTGCTTTGATTAATGGTTCGAAAGTTATGACATTAAATGATGCCATTGATGAGTACTGTCAAAAGAATTATGATATTAGTGGCATAATATCTAAGATGCCACACGGTCAAACGGAAGAAGAACATAAAGAGACCGTTAAGCTGATGCAGGAACGTATTGATGAGTTAAACGAAATTAAGGATATAAGTCATGAGCTATCGAAGGTTTGTCATAAGCTTGTAAATGTATGCAAATATGGCGATATTAGAGAGAAGAAGAACCATAAGGATATATTTAAAGTTGATGAGCTGAAGGATAAAATAAGGAGTAAAAAAATTAATGATACTCTGGAAGGATATTGGGTCGCAGAGACTTCGCTGATACCTCAGAGAGTTTTTGTGGTCCGTAATAACGATGAGGCTTATCCGGTATATCGGGACGCGGAAAAATATTATAACCTGTTGCCGGATGCGTGTGATGCACTCATTAAAGAGATACAAGAAGCCTTCGACATTAAGGAAGAGAAGGAAGAGAAACTATGACAAGCAGTATTATAGATAAATTTTTGGGCACCACAGACATGACTATTGTCTCAGCCATGGAGAAGATTGACTCTAATACCAAGGGTATCCTCTTTATAACAGATGAGGACAGGAGGCTTATTGGCGCTATAACTGACGGAGACATCAGGCGTTGGCTTATACAGACTGGCAAGCTTGATACTGATATATCTAAAATAATTAATTATAGTCCAAAGTCTATCAATGAGAGTGACCGCTTTAGGGCTGAGGAGATAATGAAGGCCAAGAAGCTTACTGCTATGCCTGTCATTAACTCTGAAGGGATTATTAAGGATATTATATTCCTCGATTATGAGAATGGTGCTGTAGGCCTAGGCCATAGGAAGAAGCTAGGCGATATTCCGGTTGTAATTATGGCGGGTGGAAAGGGAACCCGCCTATATCCCTATACGAAGATTCTTCCGAAGCCCCTTATCCCTGTGGGAGAGCTTCCTATAGCTGAATTAATTATTAACCAGTTTTGTGAATTTGGTTGTAATGACTACTACCTTGTGGTAAACTATAAAAAGAACATGATAAAGGCTTATTTTAACGAGACTGAGCATGACTATCATGTCTATTACGCTGATGAGGACACCCCGCTAGGGACAGGCGGAGGCCTTAGTCTACTTAAGGGAAAGATACATAATACCTTTATTCTCTCTAACTGCGATATCCTTATTGAAGAGGACTTCAATAAGATTATGAAGTTCCATAGAGAGAATAAAAATAAGATTACTATGGTTTGTTCCCTTAAGAACTACCGTGTACCGTATGGCGTAGTGAACCTAGGTGAAAGCGGCAGTATAGAGTCCATGGAAGAGAAGCCAACCGTATCCTTCTTTACTAATACCGGCTGCTATATAGCCGAACCTGAGGTTATAGAGGAAATCCCTGATAATACAGAGATGGGCTTTCCGGATATCATCAATAAATACCGTAATGCCGGAGAGAAGGTGGGCGTGTATCCTATCAGCGAGAAGTCCTGGCTTGATATGGGGCAGCCCGATACCTATGAGGATATGAGCAGGAGACTAGCAGAAAGAAAATAGATAATTACTTGGAGGGAAATTATGTTCGTATCGAAAGTTTTGGTTGCTGCAAATATACAATCTCAATATGATGCTATAAATTATTTTTGTAGTGAAATGTATGAAGGCTTCAAAGAATATGGAATAGATGTGGATATCTATGACTCGAAGCATGATTTGAAAGAAGTTCTTTACAAAAAATATGACCTTGTAATTAATGTTCAAGGTTTTATTGAAGAGGCAATGTTAAACACCTTTAGAATATCTTCGAATACGCCTGTTTTATCTATATTTGTGGATCATCCAATGTACCATACGGGCAGAATACTCAATTGTAACCGAACACAATTCAATGGATATTTTGACAGGAAATTTGTAAGCTTTGTTGAAAACTATTTTCCTAACACTGCTGATGTCAATATTTTCTTTCCACATGGTGGGGCTTATACTGATGATATTATACCATACGAGAACAGGGAATATGATATTGTTTTTATAGGGGGATATACGTCGCCGGATATTTCATTCCAAAGAATGATATCTAATATTTCAGGATATACCAAAGAAGTGGCAATGAGATTGGCGGAACTATTGGTTGAAAATAGCGGTATTGCATTTGAGGATGGCATAAATTATATCTTACAAGAGGATGGAAAGTACGCGGATGGCAATAATTTTGCAAAAATTTGTAGTTTACTTACACCGGTTGATAAATTTCATAGGAGTGTAAAGAGGAAGAAGATTATTGATTTCTTATCATCAAGTGGGTTCAAGGTCGATGTTTATGGGAGTGGTTGGGAAAATTACGATGGAAATAAGGACAATGTTACGGTACACGATGCGATATCATATACGGAGAGTGTAGAAGTAATGCGTAACGCAAAAATTACATTATGCAGTATTCCAAGCGTAACAGATGGTTCACATGAACGCGTATTTTCAGCTGCCGGTCTGGGTTCAATTCCTATGACTGATTACAATAACTATTTTTCTGAGCTTTTTGAAGACGAGAAGAATATTATTTTCTATGATATTAATAAGACAGATGGACTCAAAGATAAAATAGCGGGAATACTTTATGATAATGATAGAGCAGAGAAGGTTATAAAGGCCGGGAGGACAATAGGCAAGGAAAATTCATGGAGAAACCGTAGTAAGCAAATTGTTGAATTTATGAAGGGCATAGATATTGAGAACACGTCACCTTATATTAGCGACAATGCAGGTCATGATGAATTTTCTGATTTATGTACCTTTATTGCGTCAAATAATAAGGATACCTTGTATAATAAGGTGGTAAACAGATATCTTGCCTATGGTGATTTTGATCCTCAATTTATATCTGATTTTGAAAAATCGATGCATAATTATGCGTATTGGGGGGATATCTCTATGAATGATAAAGTTTATGATCTTATCAATAATAGATGCGATGTCCTTAAGGACAATCTCGATAGTTTCATAGAGATGTTTAATTCATTTAATGATGAGACATCAAGACTTATACTTACGAATATACTTCGAAATTGGATAACTTTCGATCCTGGTTATTTGAGTAAGTGTATGAACGTTACAAAATACAATCACTATTTTGATAATGATATCATTATCCCCGATAAGGATGAAGTATTTGTAGACCTGGGTGCTTACACGGGTGACAGTGCTGAGGCCTTTTATAATTATTATAAGGGTCGCTACAAGAGAATATATGCTGTTGAAGCTATGCCTGATGTAGCGGCGAAATTAAGGAAAAATACTTCCTATATGCATGACGTGGAAGTCCTTGAGTACGCTGTAGGAAAAGAAGAGGGTAAGACGTATTTCACCGTAAATGATGATTCGAGCGCCGGAAGTGTAGAAAATCATGACGGAGCAAAGATAGAAGTGAAGGTAGATTCACTTGATAACCTTATTACCGCAAAGATAACCTTTATTAAATCAGATATAGAGAAGGCTGAGTATGATATGCTTCACGGAGCTAGAAATCATATCATTAATGATAAGCCGAAGCTTGCCATATCGGTCTATCACGGTAGTGATGATCTGATTAGGATATGGGATTACATCCACAGTCTAAGATCTGATTATAAATATTATCTCAGATATTACGGTGGCAACCTTTACCCGAACGAGATAGTACTTTATTGCGTATAATAAATATTCCGTGCCCGGCAAACCACACAGGCTCCCGTTTTGCCTCCCTCCTACTCCTTCCGTCGCCTACGGCGACACCTCCCTCAAGAGGGAGGCAAAATGGGAGCGGACACGGGATTGTGCTAGAGTTCGCTTACTTTTTCTCGTTATATTTTCCGGTACTTTCGGATAGGTAAAACTGTGCCTTTTCCTGAGTGAGATTGTAGCGCTTTATTATCTTATCCATTATTTCGATATCCGGCACATTAAACTCACGCATGGTCTCAACAGAGCCCAGTATCTCACCCTCAGAGCGGCCTATATTGTACTTGTCTCTACCATAGCTTTCTGTAATCTTATCCTGGTCAAATAATGTTGTCATAATGGTAAACACCTCACTTTCTTTGCTTGTAAGATATTCACGGAGGATATCTTTTTGCTTGCATTCATTAATGAGCGTATGTACAGCTTCATTGGTGCGTCCTATTTTACGAAATGTTCTTTCACCGGTGTAGACTACATACATCTCAGGCTTTGGAATAGCTATGGGTGCAGTCCCATACTTTTTATCAGCGAAATGATTCGTAAACACCGAATCTTTTATTTTGATTTTTGGCTCTATATTCAATGAATCTCTCCTTAGTGTTACTACACTTATTATACAAGGAAACCGGAGATTCGTCAAGCTATGGCTAATATGTAATAAACGTAAATGCTTGACATATGGGCCTCCTTGCGTTATGATTTAATTGACTGGTTAGTGAATATGCGTTTTATGAGGTGCTGTGCCGTGAAGAAGATATTACTTATCGGTGGTGGTGGACATTGCAGGTCAGTAGCTGACACCCTGCTCCGACTAAATAAATACGATGAGATAGGCATCGTTGATGTTCATGACGATGACCCAATGTTTGGGTTGATAAAGGTTGTAGGGAATGATGATGACCTTTCTAAGCTTAGGACGGAAGGGTTTACCGATGCCTTTGTCACGGTTGGCAGTGTCGGGAATACTGACTTAAGAAGAAGGCTTTACGGGAAAATAAGTAAATTAGGATATAATATACCGAATATTGTGGATCCGTCCGCTATAGTTTCTCCCTATGCTAAATTAGGTAAGGGCATATTTGTCGGAAAAAACGCTACAGTAAATGCCGGCAGCGAGATAGGTGACGCGGCGATAATAAATACCGGCGCTATAGTAGAGCATGACTGCCGCATTGGTGAATTTGTCCATATTTCACCGGGAGCTGTTCTATGCGGTGGAGTTGAGGTTGGTGATGATACTCATATCGGTGCTAACGCATCCGTGAAGCAATATGTAAAACTAGGGAAGAATGTCGTTGTCGGTATGGGCAGCGTTGTGATACATGATGTGCATGATAACGTCACGGTAGTAGGTAATCCGGCGCACGAATTATAATGTTAAATCTTTTTTTAGAAGGGCATATATGGTAAGAATTTGTATAGTGACAGCTACCAGAGCGGAGTATGGGCTTCTCCGCCCTGTAATTAAGGGGATGATGAATGATCCTGACTTTGAAGTCAGCCTTGTAGTAACGGGCATGCACCTATCTCCGGAATTTGGTCTAACCTATAGAGAAATAGAAAATGACGGAATACCTATATCGAAGAAAATCGATATTTTATTGAGCGCTGACAGTCCGTCTGCTATTTCTAAGTCTATGGGGTTAGCGCTTATTAGTTTCGGAGAGTATTTCTCTGAAAATAATTTTGATATGGTTTTATTATTGGGTGACCGATATGAGACCCTTGCTGTTGCCTGTGCCGCGGTAAACGCAAGAATTCCTATTGCCCATATGCATGGCGGTGAGATTACTGAAGGTGCTGTAGATGATGCTTTTCGTCATGCGATAACGAAGATGAGCTATCTACATTTTACGAGTACTGAAGCATACAGAAAGCGTGTTATTCAGATGGGTGAGAATCCCGACCGAGTATTTAATGTCGGTTCCACGGGCATTGAGAATATAGAAAATGTAGACCTGCTATCAAGAGATGAGCTGTCGCAGGAATTGGGTATGAACCTCTCGAAGGATTATGCGGTTGTAACATTTCATCCGGTAACGCTTGAGAATTACACGGCCGAGGAGCAGATTAATGAGTTGCTTGAGGCTATTGATGAGTTTTCTGATATGAGCTTTATTATTACAAAGGCGAATGCCGATCAGGATGGAAGGATTATCAACAGTATTCTTGAAAAATACGCTGAAGATCACATTAATGCGCGAGTATATGACTCCCTTGGCATGAGGAGGTATCTAAGCGCATTAAAATACGCTAGTATGGTAATCGGTAACTCGTCAAGTGGAATTATTGAGGCGCCGTCATTTCGCATCCCGACAGTCAATATAGGAGACAGGCAGAAGGGGCGTGTAAGGGCGGACAGCGTGATAGACTGCAAGCCTCAGAAATTAGATATAATAAAAGCAATGAAGGAGGCAGTCAAGATGACGGAAAGTGGTAAACTATATAATGTACAGAATCCATACAGGGGAGTATATAAGACAAAAACATCGAAGATTATTATTTCTACAATAAAAGACTTTGCTCAGAATAATCGTATAGATTTAAAGAAGATATTTTATGACTTAGATGCTAAATAAGTTTTTTGACAAATTCTTGGTTATATGAGGTGTGTTATGGGGAAGGTACTTATAATTGCTGAAGCAGGTGTGAATCATAACGGCAGTATTGAGCTTGCGAAGCGGCTTGCCGACGAGGCAAAGCTTGCGGGAGCTGATATAGTTAAATTTCAGACGGCTAAGCCTGAGAATCTCGTGTCGAAATCAGCCCGCATGGCTGAATATCAGAAGGAGAACACAGGAAAGGATGAGAGCCAGTACGCCATGCTAAAGAGGCTTATGCTTCCGTTTGAAGCGTATGATGAGATATTTGACTATTGTAATAAAATCGGTATTATGCCGCTGTCTACGCCATTTGATATAGAGAGCATTGATTATTTAAATAAGAAGGATATGCCATTCTGGAAGATTCCTTCGGGTGAGATCACTAATTTGCCTTATCTTATCGCTATCGCAAGGACAGGTAAGAGGGTAGTAATGTCTACCGGCATGGCGAATCTCGATGAAGTGAAGGCTGCGGTAAATGTGCTTAAAAAATACGGAAGTGGTGATGTTACTGTTCTTCAGTGCAATACGCAATATCCTACGCCTTATTCTGATGTTAATTTAAACGCTATGATAACAATGAAAAATGAGTTGGGATTACCTGTGGGATATTCCGATCATACTAAGGGTATAGAAATTCCTATTGCCGCTGTCGCTATGGGAGCCACAATAATAGAAAAGCATTTTACTCTTGACAGAAATATGGAGGGTCCAGACCATAAGGCAAGCCTTGAACCTGATGAGCTGGCGCTTATGGTTAAATCTATCCGTAATGTTGAAGCGGCTCTGGGAGATGGAATTAAGGAGACCAGTGATAGCGAACGAGGTAATATAGCAATTGTAAGAAAGAGTATAGTAGCTAAATGTGATATTAAAAGGGGAGATATTTTTACAGAAGAAAATATCACGACAAAGAGACCCGGAACCGGCATTTCTCCTATGAAGTGGTTTGAAGTATTAGGAAAGAAAGCGATAAGGGATTTTAATGAGGATGAGTTAATTGAGCTGTGATTTATAGCATTTATTAACGCTAGAAATGGTCCTACGATACATTCAGAGTCGTGTATGCCACGAAGGCTCCCTTAGACTCCTTCAGTCGCCGCCAAATCAGGCTTCCTCTCTGAGGAAGCCTATTTTTGGTGTCCGACACGGGATAATTGTAACGCATCAAAATAATCCCTCCACCTACCGCACTTTTGCGTCAAATTAAAATAGTCAGTTGAAAATTATACCTATCTCAGTCTGCTTTATTATGCGGCATATTATGAGAGGGAGGTTTGGGTTGAAAATATAGGGTAAAAAGCATATCATAGTGAATATAACAAATCAGTGAAAGGAGCATGAATCCGGGCATAAAAAAGAGAAGATGGCAAACCCTGATTTTCCAAACCAGCCATCTCCTCCACCAAGTGATCGCATAAGGATCGCAACCTTAGCGGTCGTTTGAATCTCTCGGATTCGATTACTATGATACGCTTAATGACTATATTTTGCAAGCTTTTTTTATATAAATTTTCATACAAATCCCGGGTAAAAAAAGATTATCCCTTGGATAGCTTTTCCTGCCTTACCTGTGGCAGTTCCGGAAATATGAAGAAGCATGCCAGATACAGTCGTCATCTTGTGATCTTTGGCAATAAAGACAGGGCCCGTGATCTGTCCATGACCGTTACAAGGGTGAAATACGCAAGCTGTGAACATACACACGCGCTCCTTCCTGACTTTGTGACTCCTTACAGCCCTTATTCCATCATTTTTAAGCTCAGGGTATTGTTCCTTCACTTTGTGGCCGGCTTTACTGTAGAGAAGGCCTGCTCTTACGGAAAGATTGGGATTACAACTTACTACAGGTGGCTGAAGATATTTGAAAGTCACAAAGGACTCATGCTGGCAAACGCTGTCGCAAATGTGGCAGGATCTGAAAAAGACCTGCTAACGAGTCTGACTGAAAGAGAAGAACCATCTGCTTTTTTTAATGAGTTCTACAGCAAAACCGGCAGGT
>Ga0256405_10008046_pt1 | contig 15377 bp, 18 predicted proteins | sample RumenRJG_02DNA_FD_189096 | JGI IMG/M metagenome (GOLD analysis project Ga0256405, IMG submission 189096) | Bovine rumen microbial communities from Lethbridge, Alberta, Canada - RJG_02 | ecosystem: Host-associated > Mammals > Digestive system > Stomach > Rumen | place: Canada: Alberta... | reverse complement strand
CACGAAGGCAAGACCATACCATTTCCCCAGAAGAAACCGGCTGATCGCCGCCTGGTCAGACGAAATGTACGTCATCGGAGCGGGCCGCAACAGCGGGACGCGGTCAACAGTAAAATACTTCCGGGAGTATCATGGGGAGGATAATGCGGAGATGGTGGAAGTGAGGAACATTCATTGAATTGTGCTGTCAACTAACAATACAATATAGAAATTGCATTGCGATATAGAATGCGAAATGCATTGCGAATCGCGGTTGAAAATGATTAAATAATACCAAGAGGTGTCAGATGTACGAGTACTTCGATTATGATATTGAAAATCATGTGGTACGACTGATATCCGCACGAATGGCATCGGCTCCAGAAAGAGAGAGGTATTATAATGGCGAAGGTGAGTTATAAAGATTTAAAACCGGAATTGACGAGTGACGAGCTGCAGGAGATTGAAAACGCTGCAGCACGCACCATATTGTATGACGAAGAAAGCCCAGAGATGACTGAGGAAATGCTGAAACAGTTCAAGCGGATGAATCAGAAAGGCAGAGTCAAACAAACTGCTTCGATACGGTTGTCTGAGAAAGCACAGAAATTTTCTAAGTCTTATGGAAAAGGATATACGTCCTTTTTCAGTCGGTTGATTGATGCCGCCCTGGATGACGCCGCACTGGTAAAGAAATGCCTGTAAATCTAGACAATAAAGGGATTTACTTGAGAGCGGTACAGGAGAAGAGGGTTGTGTTGTAACTGTAATAAAATTAAGGGCCTGGAATCTGACGTGTGTCAGGACTCCGGACCCTTAATTAATTATTAACCGTAATACATCTTATACCACTCCGCAAACTTCCTCAGGCCCTCTCGGATCCCGATCTTCGGTGTAAAGCCGTAATCTCTCTCGAGGCCTGTGCTGTCCGCATAAGTGACCGGTACATCACCGGGCTGCATTCCGACGAGCTGTCTGTGACCTTCAAAATCATAATCTTTTGGCAGAACGCCGGCACGAACCAGCTCTTCCTGAAGAGTAGAGATGTAGTCGAGGAGGTTTTCAGGCGTTCCGCCGCCGATGTTGTAGACTGCATAGGGCGGCAGCGGGAGACCGTCTTCGCCGGTCTGCTTTTCGGGAGCGCCCTGCATCACGCGGAGCACGCCTTCCACGATGTCGTCCACGTAGGTGAAGTCGCGTTTGCAATTGCCGTAGTTAAAGATCTGGATGGTCTTGCCGGCCTGCAGCTTCTGCGTGGCGGAAAAGTAGAACATATCCGGGCGTCCGGCGGGGCCATACACGGTGAAAAAGCGAAGACCGGTAGACGGAATATTGTAAAGTTTGCTATAGCTGTGCGCCAGCAGTTCGTTCGATTTTTTGGTAGCGGCGTATAGCGAGACCGGATTGTCGACCTTGTCCTCGACGGCGAAGGGGACCTTTTTGTTGCCGCCGTAGACGGACGAGCTGGAAGCGTACACGAGGTGCTCAACGCCTGTGCTTCCGTCATCATAGGAATGCCTGCAGGCTTCCAGGATATTGTAGAAACCGATGAGGTTGCTCTCGATATACACGTCTGGATGATCGATGGAATAGCGGACGCCCGCCTGTGCGGCGAGGTTGACCACGATCGAGGGCTTGTATGTCCTGAAGATCTCGTCTACAAGGGCTTTGTCAGCGATGCTGCCCTTCACAAAAACATGCCTTACAGGGGACGAGATCGCATTGATGATGCGAAGGCGGTACTCCTTGAGGTCCGGATCATAATAATCATTCATATTGTCGAAGCTGATCACAGTGCCGCTTGTCAGCTCGCGGCGCAGGCGCATCACCAGATTGGCGCCGATGAAGCCGGGCGAGCCGGTGACCAGAATCGTTCTATCGTTCAAATCTATGTGGGTTTTGCTCATATCATTCTCCTATATCACGATCGAAGGGTAACCCTGCGGTCGCGTTTGCTTGTACTGAACCGGAAGCCCTGCAAAATCACAGGGTTACCCTTCGGTCGCGTTTTAGTCCCTTCTAAACAGGTCTCTTGTATATACCTTATCTTTCACATCATCCAGCGCGGAATCGTAGCGGTTTGCGATGATGCAGCCGCACATGCCCTTGAACTTCTTGAGGTTGTTCACGACCTTGGAGCCAAAGAAGGTCGCCCCGTTCTCGAGCGTGGGTTCGTAGATGACGACAGTCGCGCCTTTGGCCTTGATGCGCTTCATGACGCCCTGGATGGAGGACTGACGGAAGTTGTCTGAGTTGGACTTCATGGTCAGACGGTAAACGCCGACGATGACGTCTTTCTGCTGGCTCTCTTTTGCCGAAGAATACGCTTCGCTGTTGCCGTATGTGCCCGCGATTTCCAGAACGCGGTCCGCGATGAAGTCCTTTCTGGTGCGGTTGGCCTGCACGATGGCCTCGATCAGGTTTTCCGGCACATCCTGGTAGTTGGCGAGCAGCTGCTTGGTGTCCTTGGGCAGGCAGTATCCACCGTAGCCAAAAGACGGATTGTTATAATAGTCACCGACTCGGGGATCAAGGCAGACGCCCTTGATGATCTGGGCGGTGTTCAGTCCTTTGACCTCTGCGTAGGTGTCCAGCTCGTTGAAGTAGCTGACGCGCAGCGCCAGGTAGGTGTTGACGAACAGCTTTGTCGCCTCCGCCTCGGTGAAGCCCATGAACAGGGTGTCGATGTTCTCCTTGTAGGCGCCCTGCTGCAGGAGAGCGGCGAAGGTGTGGGCCTTGTCTTTGGACAGCTCGGACTGCATGTCGTATCCGACGATGATCCGGCTGGGATAGAGGTTATCGTACAGGGCTTTGGACTCGCGCAGGAACTCCGGGCTGAACAGGATGTTGTCCATGTTCAGCTTCTCGCGGATGTGGCGGGTGTAGCCTACCGGGATCGTAGATTTGATGATGATGGTGGGCTTGTGGGTTGTGGCGGTGCCTTCGGTGGCGTTTGCTGCTGCGGTGTTGTCGATACCTTCGGCGGCACTAGTGGTGCTTGCGCTTGCGGCCTGATCGGCGTTGGTTGCGGCGCCGTTGTCCTTGGAAGATTCCTGAACCAGTCTGATGACGGATTCTACTGCAGAGCAGTCAAAGAAGTTCTTCTTGGGATCATAATTCGTAGGCGCGGCGACAATGACGAAGTCAGCGTTCTTGTATGCGGATGCGCCGTCTGTGGTGGCATGGAGATTGAGCTTGCGGGTTCCTTTTTTGGCTTCGCGCATGAACTTCTCGATGTAGTCGTCCTTGATGGGGGACTCGAAGTTGTTGATCTTCTCGACCTTCTCCGGAATGATGTCGACCGCGGTGACATTGTTGTGCTGGGAGAGAAGAACAGCCAGCGAGAGGCCGACGTAGCCGGTTCCGGCGACAGCGATGTTGTAGGGTCTGTCGACGATGGCTGCCGTGCCTGTGGTGGTTGCGGCGGTGGCCGTCGACTGAGCGGAGACCGGGTGTGTCTCGGAATCGATAAAGAGCTCAGTGGGCTCAAAGCCAAGGCACTCAGCGAGCGCCTGCAGCTGGTCGATGGAGGGCGTGTAGTCCTGCGTCTCCAGCTTGCTGAGCATGGAACGGTTCATGCCTGCCTTCTTGGCCAGATCGGTCTGGGTCATCTTCAGCGCCTTGCGGCGGGAGATGACGGTGTCAGCCAGAAGGGATAATGATAGTTTCTTCATGTGGATCTCCTTGATGTTGTTTATAATAACAAAACTGTGTTGTTATGCGTTAGTTGTAAAACAGTTGAATTGTAGCAAATGTAGGTGGTGGGGTCAATTAGTATTGTGATTGTGGTGGGAGATTGGGCGGGATTTGGAACAGAGGTGTGTGAAATGTGTTGTTTTAAACGACAAGTCGTGGGCGGTGCGGAAGAATGCATATTGTTTGCATAGAATTGCATTGGTGGGAGAGTATGTAAGATATGGTTGGGACCCTTTGTTCAAATGAAATCGTTAGTGGAATTCTGAATTTGCGACGTTGGTGCCTGACACCATTAAATTTTTATAAACGAATAAATATGTATTAACGAAATCTCTGTATTTTAAGCAATGTTAAGAAGTCAGGACAGAGGAACAGACAGATAAGGGGATTTGACGAAGGTCAGAGACACTGGTAGGATGTAAGTGACCGAAAGGGCAGGAGCGCTGCTATAACGGATGCGGTTGGCCATCATCTTCGAAAGAAGGTGATGCTTATGCCGATTACTATAACGATCCATGTGTTTGGTCTTACCATCACAGTTAGAGTAAAAAGCAACAACCGCCACTCTGCCAAGTGACGGTTGTTTAGAAATAAACAGGAAATTGGTGTCTGACACCATTAAATTGAATAATAGTAAGCCTATAATTCAGATGGTATCATTACGCGTCCCGATGCATCGGGGAATCTATAACAGATAAGTAATCATAGAAAGATGCACTGTTACCGTAAACAGGAGCTGGAATGGGCGCCCCATTGGTGCCTTCACCGTGAACAGTAATGCAATTAAGGGTTCGGAATCTGGCATTTGAAAGGATTCCGGACCCTTCACAAGTTGACTGTCACCGTGTGCAGGGGACCCCTTGTTCAAATAGAAAGGACAAGTTATGGAAATAACTGACATCCGGATCGACGCCGGCAAAGCGTTCGACTGGGGCAGAACTTCGGAGGAGTACGCCAGGTACAGAGACATCTATCCGCAGGAGTTTTATCAAAAGATCGTGGACAGAGGTCTTTGCGTCGAAAGCCAGAATGTCCTTGACATCGGAACCGGCACGGGCGTGCTGCCGCGGAATATGTACAGATACGGCGCGCAGTGGACCGGAACCGATATCTCTCCGGAGCAGATCGAACAGGCCCAAAAACTGTCTGCCGAAGCAGGAATGAACATTGATTATAAAACAGCAGCAACAGAAGAAATTGATTTTCCTGCCGGCTCATTTGATGTGATCACAGCTTGCCAGTGTTTCTGGTATTTTGACCATGAGCGGGTGATGCCCAAACTCGCTAAATTGCTGAAATCGAACGGAAAGCTGTTGATCCTATATATGGCGTGGCTGCCGTACGAAGACAGAATTGCAGGCGCAAGTGAGAAATTAGTCCTCAAGTATAGCCCGAAATGGTCGGGCGCCGGCGAAACCAGGCATCCGATCTGGATTCCGGAGGCCGCTTATGAGTATTTTGGCCTGGAAGACCATGAGGAATACGATCTGCCGGTTCCGTTTACCAAAGAATCGTGGCATGGAAGGATGAGTGCGTGCAGGGGTGTTGGCGCGTCATTATCAGCAGAAGAGCTGAGACTGTGGGACGTGGAGCACAGACTGCTGCTCGATGAGATCGCACCGGAGGAATTCGAGGTGCTGCATTACGCGGCGCTGGCAGTCCTGCGGAAGCGAGGAAGCTAAGCGAGGGGACCCCATTACAAGGAGATTACAAAATGAACGATCACATCCAAATCAGCCCCAGTATTCCTCCCTATGTCATTGACCGGATCAATGACCGCTGTCTGAATAATGCGTTTGACGATTACCAAGTGACGATCAATCTGTACGACAGAAACGGCCATTTCACAAAAGCTCACGAGATCACAACGAAAGGCCTCGCCCAGCAGGAGGACATCCTGAATTACCTTGAGAAGAAAGGAGCGCTTTCACCTATGGCGGACTATTATTTTATGAACTGGCCAAAGTCGCTGCGGCTTCTTCTGTGTGAACTGTCGGAAGATCACAACGTAATACTTGATCTACAGGAAGCACAACTATGCAGCTGCCCGGAGTGAGCCAAAAAAGGAGCAACAAGACATGCGGGTTTTAAAAAATGTAATAGTAAGACGTCCTTGCAGATCTATGACAGAAGGGATCACGTCGGGACTTTATCCCGGAAGCCCTGACTATGGGCTCGCGCTCACACAGCACGACGCATACATAGAAGCGCTGAAGAAGTGCGGTGTCAATGTGACGATCCTGCCCGCGGATGAAAACTATCCTGACTCATGCTTTGTCGAGGATCCGGCTGTCCTCACGGAGAGATGCGCCATTATCACGAATCCGGGCGCTGCTTCCCGGAACGGCGAAACGGCATCGATTGAAGACGCGGTTCGAAAATTCTATCCCGGCGACAGGATCGAGCACATAGTTTCCCCCGGCACTCTCGAAGGAGGGGACGTCATGATGTGCGGCGAGCACTTTTTTGTCGGAAAATCAGAAAGAACAAATGCGGAGGGTATCCGCCAATTCGCTGAAATCCTGTCAAAATACGGCTATACCTGCTCTGAAGTCAAACTCAGTGAGGTCCTTCACCTCAAGACGGGTGTGAATTATCTAGAGAACAACAATCTGTTGGTGTCCGGAGAATTTATCGATAAGGCGGAGTTCGCGCAATACAACAGATATGTTGTTCCTGAGGAAGAGGCATATGCGGCCAATTGTATCTGGGTAAACGGTACGGTGATCGTGCCTGCCGGCTATCCGACAGTGCTCGCGGTTGTGAAGTCAATGGGATACGATGTGATCACTGTTGACACGTCAGAATTCCGTAAACTTGATGGAGGCCTCAGCTGTCTGTCGCTGAGATTCTAGGGATCTTTCGGGGGGGGACACAGACCCCTTTCGGAGGAGATATGGAGATACGCAAAACTACTGAGCAGGACATTGGCAGGATTATGGAGATCTACGCCTATGCGAGAGATTTCATGGCCAAAACAGGAAATCCCAATCAATGGGGGCCGACAAACTGGCCGCCCGAAGATCTGCTCCGCAACGATATCAAAGAAGGCAGCAGCTATGTGTGCACCAACGACAATGGGACCGTGATCGGCACGTTCTACTTTATTCAAGGCAAGGATATCGAGCCGAACTATCGGGAAATAACGGACAGCACATGGCTGGATGACAGCGCGTACGGAGTGGTCCACCGGCTCGCTTCCGATGGCTCGGAAAGAGGAATCGGGCAGTTCTGCATCAATTGGGCGTTTGCGCAGTGCGGGCATATGCGCATTGATACGCATACGGACAATAAGGTTATGCAGAAGCTCCTGACCAAACTGGGCTTTCAGAGATGCGGGATCATATATGTGATCGAGGACAATTATCCGAGATATGCATATGAAAAGGTCAAGTGACTGGCGCCGATGAAAACCGGCGTAAATGACATAAAGGAGAGTAACAACAATGAGCAAAAAGACAATCGCTATAATAGCAGAATTGATTCCGCTGGTTTCCATCATAGTGTTTCTTGCGTCAGTGTTCTCGACGTATGATTCACCGCTGATGAAAACAGTAACTCTAATTACATCTGTGCTGGCCTTCTTTGGTTTTGTGTTCTTCTTTGTGGGGCGATTTCTTGCCAGGGGAGAGCGGATTGTCAAAATACTGGGAATCCTGGACTGGTTCGCAACGCTGATAATCCTGCAAGTATATGCGATCGCGATCTTCAGCTTCGGATTATGAACTCAATTAAAAATAAAAGAAGGAAAGAGAAATACTATGAGTGAGGAGATGGCCTTGGGCTGTCTCCTTTTTTTGACTAAAACAAGTTGGTAAGCAAAATTGTGTTTGTAACGCATGTTAAGACTCTTCGGAGAGCCGCGTCGGCGGCGTCCGGAAACTGTTCTTTTGCTCTTGTGAAGATACGCTCTGCGGAGACTTTCGGGTCTTCTTTGTACGCACTCGTTACATGATCATATCCCCAGAGTTCTTCCGGTTTCTGGTAGTAGGAAACTGCCATTCCGTAGCTCTTCCCGTACTTGTTACGGCGCCTCTCGAACTTACGAATGATCAGATAGGTCTGCATCTGCAGATGTGTCATACAGCCGTCGAAGTTCTTATATCCGTCCTTTCCAAATCCCGCTGCCGGCTTCAGTTCAAAGCCCGGATGCATGCCGCCGTCCTCGCAGATATCCATAATCGCTTTGTACCGGCGCTGCACTAATTCGTCGTCCCATGCCGCGTCAAAATCATAGCCGTCACGCCGCGCGTTTGCAAAATACGGAAACCATTCTCTGGAAATAAATCCGGTCTTGTTATTGAAAAACTTGCCGTATGCTACTTCTCCTGTCGCGGGAATGATTTCCCGCCACTCCCAGGGATCCTGCTCAGGATCACCGGTCCACCAAAAGAGAGGAGAAACATGCTCTTCCGCAGAAAAGCCCGGCACCTCGTTTGCAAAAAGCGGCAGAAAGCCTACTTCATTAATCCAATTGATCAGTTCCCGCCAGGAACGGATCCGGTAGGGACTATCCCAGTCAAGTCCTTTCATGATCCACTCTCCACCTTCATTTGCCATAATTTCACCGCCTTATTGATTTATTGTTTCCTATTTTGGCACATTGTGTTAGTAGTATTGGTCTCTGTGCTGGTTAGTGAGTCATTGAGTCTGTCCCCGTTGACTCTTCCGGATCACAGTATTGATCCTGTCCTGAACAAATCCGCATTTCAGGGCTGTGTTCATGGAGCCTTTGTTGGATGCTGCGTGGGCCCAAACCGGGGTCTTTCCTTTTTGAACAATGGTGGCACACATGCAGTTTGTAAGCATCGCAGCAAGTCCTTTCCGGCGACAGTCTTCGCGGGTTTCAACTCCTATGTCAATTTGGTCGAAGCTGACTGCTGCCGAGAAGGCGACGGCGCACACGTTCTCCCGGTCGAGGGCAACGTAGCCGAAGCCGTGTTTCAGAAACTGCGTCGTCGAGTCCCAGGAAAATGAAGGGATGATCCTGCCCTGGATCCTGGAAATGTTGGCCAGGTTGATCTGTTCAATGTGGTATTGGGTTGATTCTGCGGCGTTTACAGTTGCTTGAGGGATTGATTGATTTTTTGGCTGAGGATAATACGTGTATTCTGCTCTGGAATCCATTTGGACATCTTTGCCGCGGAAAAAGGCTGTTACATCATCATCTGATGTGATCAGGACAAGTCTTCTCTCGCTGTGACTTGATGTCATCTTCTCGTAGATATCATTCAGCATCTGATACGATGGTTTCCCTGAAATATATCCGAATCCGCAATAATGCCAGAAGAATACCGCGTCAATTTGGGGGCCGTCGTTCACATAGATGTCGCCCGGTTGTAAGCCTTCTGCGATTGAACACGGGTAGACGTTGTTGGCGGTGTTCTGCCTGGCCCATGGGACATAGAGCTTGTAGTCGTTTGCTGGTACTTTTCTCATATTCTATGACACATTATTGTAATGGCATTGCCTATAGTAATTACAGTTTGTCAGCTATGGCGTTCAGGTAGGGGCGCGCTTCCTCGCCCGCGATGCCGAAATCTTTCTCTTTATAATTCCACAGCGCTCTGCCGATCGCGTACTTTTCGAAGGTGTCGTGGATATCTGAAAGCCACCGCACTGCGTCCTCTCTGTTTGCCAGATCGATGACGCCGTATTCGCCGCAGTAGAGCGGGATGTCTCTCTCTTCGGACACCTTGATAGCGGGTTCGAAGAGACCTTCGAAGAATGACGGGCCGATAGGCCGTATATCCTCGTTGAAGATCGTGCCGGAGAGCTTCTGGTCCAGGATTTCCGTCGCCTTCCTGTATTCCTCCAGCGTCCTCGGATAGCCGATCCGGAAGTCGGACGGCATCAGGTCGACCCAGTAGGCGCCTTGATGGGTGAAGATCAGGGGCTCATAGCAGTGGAATGTGTAAGCGACCCTTCGATCAGGCGTGTCCGCGAGCCACGGAACGGCGGTCACTGCGTTGTAGAGAACGCCTCCAAAGATGATCCATGTCTGCGGCGCGTACTTTCTGATCACGTCGATCGCTTTCAGCGCGATGCCGTTCCAGAGGTCCTTGACCTCCGGCATGACGATCTCGTTGAGCAGCTCGTAAGCCACGATGTCCAGATCGCCGCTGTATCTCTTCGCGATTATCTCCCACATGTTCCAAAATCGCTGCTGCCTTACCTGATCCGTAAAGAAGATCGTCTTGTCGTCCTTGTCGAGCGGGTCAAAAGAATAGCCGTATGTCTTGTGGATGTCGATGATCATATGAAGACCGTTGTTCCGACACCATTGCACGCATTTGTCGATGTACTGGTAGCCTTCTTCCTTCGGGACGCCGTCTTCCGTCTCGATCACGGTATAATCAACGGGCACACGGACGTGGTCCAAGCCCATTCCCGCAATACGGTGGATGTCCTCCTCCGTGATAAACGTATCAAAGTGTTCCTTAGTCGGCGCGTCGAACTGGGAGAGCCAGCCTCCGAGATTAACGCCGCGCATGTAGCCGTCCATTCCTCTCATATTTACCTCCATTTTAAGTGTACCGAAGGGTTACCCTGCGGTCACATCAGTTTCTATACAAACTATCTGCTCCGCATCTTCAGGCTCACCATTCGGGTCTTCCTGACGCATACCCGCGGCCATCTCGAGGGATTGCTGTGCTTTGGCTGAGAGTTTGCCTGCCTCTAATTGTGCCTCTTTGTATTCATTCTTTCTCCCATTGATTTGGGGCTTTGTGATCCATAGTGAAAGGTCTCCTGTCATTTTAGTATATCAAATAATCAGGGGTCTGCCCCCATTACATAATTGTTGCATATGAAATAAAGCCGTAATGGGGTCACCGTGAATAATTTGTAAACAAATGAATTAGTAAGAAAGATAACGTAATAAGCGTATTCTCTACCACTGTGGATGAGAGTGATTCCGTCGTAACCTACTGCTGCAATATTCGATGAACTTACTGGTATCATAAGTGAGAAACAATATTTATTGTTGCTGATAGTAGCGATAGCAGCGAAATGAATAAACAGCGATGTTTTGGCATATAGTTAAATGGGTGTAAGTACCCTCAAATTATCCAGCTGTGATATTTTGTCGTAATCGTCCCAAAAACCGCCCAATCTCCTTCGCTGCGAGCAATCATTTCAATCGTAATAATAAGAATGTGTTAGACTTGCGGTAGTGCATTGCATTACTGCAAGTTTTTGCAATGTAAATGCTCCATAGCCGGTACCCGGCTGTATGATAATATCAGAGGTAAAAAGATTATGAAATGTCAGAATTGTGGGGCAAACATACCCCCTAAAGCCAAATACTGTACAAAGTGCGGTTGTGAAGTGAATGAAGAGATGTGCAAGGAAACTGTGAAATCTAATATGATCTCATTTATAAAAGTTATCATTGCCCATCCCCAAAAACTACTGAGTTATATTCTGATTACAGTTGTTTCTGTCCTTTTGATAAACAAGTTCTTTGACATGGTTGTGAATATTGAAGGCTATTCTTACAGATCGGAATGGGACATGATCTGGCATAGTTTAAGAGTTCCAATATACTATGCATTGCGTATGGTCTGTGTTCTACTGATAATCTATACGATAGGTCCCAAAGTGTTATCATTTATACTTGGCGGAAGAGCGCTGACACGGGAAGATGATAAGGAACGCATTGTACCGATATTATCAGAATGCATGGAAATCGCTAAATCAGATAAACTGGATATCCCCGATACTATTAATATTGATGTGATAGAAAATGAATACCCACACTTGATAGCAACAGGAAGAAATAGAATATGTATAACAAGAGGGATGCTGGAGTCCGATTCAGAATTGATTAAAGCGTTCCTGCTCGAAGAATTATACAGAATATCGGAAAGAGATACGGAACTGTTGGCCGCAGGCTTCTTATCCAGCATTTGGTCATTTATTTTTCTCTCTGCATTTATCTTGTTTTTCAGATTCGCGGCATCGCTGAGAGATAAATACAATTATGGCGATTATATCTTGTATGTCGTTATTGGAACTGTACTTGGTGGTTCGATAGTCATACCATTATATGTGGCATTAAAACTAATATATCCTAAAACTGATGATAGAGCAGACGAATACATATGTAGAAAAGGATATGGGGAACGGATGTGCATGTACTTGGACGTTGTTCGCCAATCAGGAAAACCGTTAATATATTACATCGAAAATCTTATCCATCGTTCAGAGAATGAGCGAATTGGGAATATGCAAAGATTGGGAATTAAGTATTGAGACTTATTAAAAGGGTATTTGTGTGGCGTAAGGAATAGGCAATGCCATTTAGCCAGCTGTTCGATTTAGAAAATGGTTCCTGTCACCGTGAACAGCGGCTGAACGCTGGAAAGCAATAGACTATGGGGCGTGGTTCTCTATAAATCCTAGGATGCTTAAAACAAAATCGGGGCAGGCCAGTATAAAAACAATACCAGCAGAGAGATTGCTGCTGGAAACAGATGCTCCTTTTACTAAAAAGTATTATTCTGTGATGGAATTGTAGCATGGGACGTTGGTGCCTGTGTCACCGTGAACGAATGATGAGACTATAGGGGTTAAATGGCTGAAGCTGGACTGCGAGTATAAGACCAGCGAAAAGGATGGCAAGCATCCCAGCTTTAAGGAGCAGAGCTTCGAGTGGGCTGAGAAGTGGCTGTAAAAGAGATATGTGTCCGCTGTGGCAAGCAAACACCCTACGACCAATCTACGCCAGTAACAGTACGACGCTACTTCGTCGAGGGAGCGGGGCAACTGTGTCCTGACTGCTGGCGGAGGCTGTACGAAAGAGAGGAAGACATTAGTGCTGAAGGAAATATCGACAATCAAAGTTCAGGGCGCAAATTTTGCCTCGCTGACACCATTTGCTATATTTGATCCGAGGGATGGAAACTCATTCAAGACTGTAAAAGGCTCACTTCTGTATGGTAGGAACGGAACAGGGAAAAGTACAATAGCCAGAGCTTTTAGAAAAGCAAAAGGGGAATCGCCATCGGGAATTAAGCAGGTCTCTTTCACAGATAAAGATGGGAATCCAGTTGTTCTGTCCGAAGATGAGAAGAAGCATATCTTTGTCTTTGATGAGGATTTTGTGAATGAAAAGGTGAAACTCAAAGAGGATCATCTTGACACAATAATCATGCTTGGTCAAGCCGCCGATTTAGCGGGAAAAATAGAGCAGGCCGAGAAAGATAGGAAGTCAGCAAAGACTGTTTTTGAGACGAAAGATGCTGCTTTAAGGGAATATAAGGATACCAGCAATCCGATATCTCCGACAAACCGTTTGTGGAAAATTGGTAATGCTCTGCGCGGGGATGATGCATGGGCAGGGCGTGATAGAAAAATAAATGGTGGGCGACAGAATACACAAGTAAGGGACGATACTTATAAAAAGTTTGTTGACCTTGAACCCACAAAGACACGGTCAGCTCTAATCATTGAATTTGAAGAGCAGATGAAGGCATTAGAGACAGCAAAATCTGGATCTTCAAAGATAGAAACAAAGGTTCCTTCTTTACCAAAGTCCTATGATCAATACGATGATGGGACTATCTTGGCCCTACTTGCAACACAGATAGAGAAGCCGGAGCTATCGGAGAGGGAACAATATCTGATGAGCCTGGTCGAGGCGGGGAAAGCAGGCGAACTTTCTCAGAAAGCGTCGTTCTTTAGAAATCCCAATATCAAAGCATGTCCCTATTGCTTTCAACCAGTAACTAACGAATATAAATCGGATCTGGTGACCAGCATTGAGAAAGTACTCTCGAAGACTGTGGCAGATCATCAGAAGGCGTTGGAAGCGTGTGTCTATGGGGATGTAATCATTGATCTGTCTAACTATTCTCCGCTGGAAAGCTGTGAGGCTTGTGTTGCTCTAATCGACAAGGTAAACACCGCAATACGATCCAACAATGCATTGATTCAGCAGAAGATTGAGAATCCGTATCAGCCTATTGGTTCGTCAAATCAAAGTATTGCAGCAGCAATTAAGCAATTGACTGAGGCATTGGTAAAACTTGAACAGGAGAGAATCGAATATAACAAAAAATCAGCAGACACAAGACCTATCATAAAAAAGCTAAACGAAATCAACAGCCACATTGCTCATTATGATGTTGTTGATTTGGCATCAGAATACGACAAGCAGAAAGAAGAATCAGAAAAGGCTGAGAAAGCGTTCGCTGATGCGAAGAATGATTATGATGCAAAGAAAAAGGCAGTAGAGGATCTGGAGGCTCAGAGAAAGAATGTACAGCTCGCTCTTGATATTATGAACGCCTGCTTAAAATACATATTTTTTGCTGATAATAGGCTGAGAATTGACTATGCAGATGGGGAGTATCGCCTCTATTCGCATGGAAAGAGTGTGCGACCGTGTGATGTATCTGTAGGCGAGCGTAACATTATTGGTCTCAGTTATTTCTTTACCAGTATCATGGAAGGACAAGAGGAAAAGGATGTCTATGCAAAAGAGTATCTTTTGGTTATAGATGATCCAGTTTCCAGTTACGATACAGAGAACCGTATAGGTATTCTTTCGTTTCTTAAGTATAAACTGGGAGCATTCCTCGAAGGTAATGAGTTTTCAAAGGCTCTTATAATGACGCATGACCTTATGACCTTCTATGATATTCACAAGATATTTGAGGAAATTGTTGATTGCTGCAAGAGAAAAGGATACGCTCTGAAGCCAAAGTTTAATCGATTTGAGATGGCAGATGGTACAATAGCTGCATTCCGATATAATAACCGGCAAGAATATACTGAGATTCTTAAATTGATTTATGATTATGGACAAGGAAACTCTACAGAACACGATCTTGTCATTGGAAATATGATGCGCCAGGCACTTGAAGCTTTCGCGACATTCCAATACAAGAAAGGCATAGAAGATGTTTCAACAGATCCTGACATTCTTGCATTGCTCCCGGAACCAGAGTATCGGACATACTTTGAAAATCTGATGTATAGGCTGGTTCTGCATGGTGGAAGCCATAGGGAAGAACAGATAAAAGCTATGAAGGACTATGATTTCTTCGGCCTGATTTCTGAAACAGAAAAACAGCGGACAGCCAAAGAGGTGTTGTGTTTCATCTATCTTTTGAATGAACGCCATGTACTGGAGCATCTACAAGAGAAAAGAGATGTTAAGACAACGATAGACACATGGTGCAACGAGATAAAAGCCAGAGCAACAACGTTATGATGGGGAGAAGACAATGGTTAAGCGAGTAATATGTCCAGAATGCGGTTCGGAATGTCAGTATGATGATAGGTCGGTTTGGGAAGGTAATCGCGAGATGGAAGACTTTGAATGTCCAGTCTGCAGACACATTCTTGCAAGAGTCTTTACTGATCAGATTCCAAATGTAACCCTTATCAAAGAAGGCGAGAAGAAGTAAGAAGTCGCGTGTTCATCAGCCTCAGATGGTAGGCAATCCATCCTATCATCTTTGAACACTCCATCTTCTCAACACACTGTGAGAGACCAGATCATGATAGAAAACCAAGCTCTTGCTTTGCTCGCTAACACAGGCGCCTTCACATAACAATAGAAATTGGCAATGCCATTTAGCCAGCTGTTCGATTTATGTTCCCTAAAAAGGGGAGCTGGCTAAAAAGACATGTAAATGCCGTATTTATGATCAGAAATGCTATAAATAAGCATAGCAAACAGAGCAGTTAAG
>Ga0256405_10008045_pt1 | contig 15378 bp, 13 predicted proteins | sample RumenRJG_02DNA_FD_189096 | JGI IMG/M metagenome (GOLD analysis project Ga0256405, IMG submission 189096) | Bovine rumen microbial communities from Lethbridge, Alberta, Canada - RJG_02 | ecosystem: Host-associated > Mammals > Digestive system > Stomach > Rumen | place: Canada: Alberta... | reverse complement strand
ACACGATGAATAGCCGTTGTACGGGTTTTTTCTTCCACGATATCCTTTGGCGGAGGGAGATTAATTCCGGGAGCAACAGAAGTAACAGAAAGCGTGGATATCCCCAGCTTCCTGAGCTTATCAATATAAAAATCGTTCATGACGGAGCCGCGTGTCAGATAACTGGCGCCTGCCTTGTTGTACACGCTCTGCGCCGTCACCATACCGGGGCGAAGTCTTTTGACCGGAATTTTGATCATGGGATTTCACCTGCTTGTTGAAAATGTAGTAAAATTTTTAAAATACAATACTATTTTACCATATTATTTACAATTTTACATTTAGAAAATAGAATAAAACAGCTTTAAGAAAATACTCTTTTCTTGCCTTCCCCTTCAGGGGTGTCAATATGCCTGTGGCATATTGGCTGGGACCGCGTTAGCGGTGGAGGAGGTGTACCCCAAATTACCTGCTATCTTCGCAACCATCTCTATATACTCCCATTTTTCTGCTGACGTATTTCTTATATTATGTTAAAATACAATGATAAGTGAAAATATATTTGGGATTGGGGATTTATTCTTGAATACTTCAAAAATGCAGCGTGCATGGCAGATATGGCTGCTTCCAACGTTGTTTTTTATCCTTGACTACGCAGCCGTAGTCGCGGCGGAGTGGTCGGCTATAGCCCTCCGAAATGCCGTGGACTATTGGATGCACTCGGTCTATAGGATACCATCGATATACCTGTACCTCTGGGTGCCGGCTTTTTTCCTGCTGTTCCTGAAGCTTAACCACACATATCAGTCCCAGCAGCCAATAGTAGATATTATAAGGAGAATATTTTATGCCGTGCTCGGCGGTCTTCTGACCAGTGTCGTAATAATCTACTTCATGCACGCAGCCCAAACCGTATCAAGGCTCTTCTTCGTATTATTTGCTGTTTTCGTTCTGTTTTATATCTACGCGGTGCGCTACATTCTGCTTCACTATCTGAAGGATAGCTATGATTTTTACGAACCGGTACTTCTCATAGGCGCAGGGAAGACCGCCGAACGTGTATTGCGCTTCTTTGACGGAGACCTTGGCTATCGGTATCAGGTCATTGGCGTTTTGGATGATGGTCCGGGTTTGGAGTCTGTGACAAAACGCTGCAGGCATCTGGGTGGACTTCACCGCGCGGAACGCATTGCAAAGCATACGCACGTCGGGACTGTGTTGATTGCCGCGCCGGGGCTTGAGAAGGAAAAGCTCCAGGCACTTATAACGGGAATGCAGCCCTATGTGCGAAATATCGCCTTTGTCCCCGACCTTATCGGAACACCGATGGCGGATGTACAGGTGAACGTGCTTTTCAGCGAAAAAATAATGATGCTGGGACTGCGGAACAATCTAGCCCGGCAAAGCAACCGCATCATGAAGCGTATCTTTGACCTCACGGCAACGATACTTGGCGGTGCGGTGATATCACCGCTTTTGCTTCTCCTGGTGCTGATTGTGTTTATTGATAACAAAGGCCGTGTCATCTTCGCGCATCGCCGCGTGGGACAGCACGGGAAGGAATTTAACTGCTATAAATTCCAAAGCATGGTGTCGGATGCTCAGAAGCGTCTGGAAGAATACCTGGCAGCCAATCCTGAGGCGAAAAAAGAATGGGAAGAAAACTTCAAGCTTGAGCATGACCCGAGGGTTACAAAGCTTGGAGCATTCCTCAGAAGAACGAGCCTTGACGAGCTTCCTCAGCTCTGGAACGTCATCATGGGCGATATGAGCCTCGTAGGCCCACGCCCCATAGTACAGGCAGAGGTGCCTAAATACGGCCCGTACATCCGGGAATACTACATGGTGCCGCCGGGCATCACAGGCATGTGGCAGGTCAGCGGACGCAGCGATACTACCTACGAAGAACGTGTAGCCATGGACACATGGTACGTCCGCAACTGGTCCGTATGGATTGACCTGGTATTTCTTTTCAAAACAATAAAAGCAGTCGCCTGCGGCAAAGGCGCGTACTGAATAAAAACAGCATTCTCCTAAAGGAGAATGCTGTTTTTTGTATGTACATAGAATATTATTAGCCTTCCCCCTTTAGGGGAAGGGGGACCGCGTCAGCGGTGGATGAGGTACACAGACGCTTATCACTATGTACATAGAAGGTACTTTGGTGTGCACCTCCTCCGACTCACTTCGTTCGCCACCTCCCCCCTGAAGGGGAAGGCTTTTAACGCGCTACTGCAGCCGCAGGTACAGCGCTGCGATGCCAATATATTCCCTTATTGCAGCTGCAGAGTTGGAGAGATTGCCTCCGTCTGGAATCAAATCAAGTACGGGGTGAAAATTCCATGAGGCTCCCGTGCGGTAGTGCGTCGGATATATGGTTACATTCATTCCTTCACGCTCGAAAATCTTTGCAGTGCGTGGTGCCTGCAGGGCAACAACTGTCACAATAGGATGCGTCCAGCTATGTTGGGCGAATATTTCTTTTGAGAATCGTACATTCTCCACAGTGTTGCGGCTCTTTGACTCGGAAAAAAGCTGATTCTCCGGTACGCCCATTTCAATAAATTCCCTCACAGCTATTGATGCCTCATTCCCTGAATCCTTAAAAACAGTTCCACCGCTGATGAGTATAGGAAGATTCATCTGACGCTGCAGGCGTAAAGTCATCAGCATATTTTTCCCCATTGTCCCTGATGGCTGCCCCATGCCTGTAATGTCAGGAACATCTCCGATAGCACCATTCCCCAGCATGAGAAGCACATCACCCGAGGGACTCTGCGGCTGCGGTATAGCATACTCAAGCGGCTGCATCAAAAGCATAGCAGGCAGCCGCAGCGAGAAAACATAAAGAAGCAGCGTAACAACAGCAAGGGCAGTACGACCGGGCGCCCGCCTGCGGTACATATAAACAGTAATACCGGCAAGCATAAGAATGAAAATAGCCGGGGGCAAAATCCATTGGTAACAGAATTTAATAAAATACAGCATGAACGAAACTCCTTTGTGTTATGGTTATTTGTGAAGTATACAGTATGTACGGCAATATTTGAAGTAATTGACTATAAAACTAGGTTGTAATTAACTTCATATCTTATATAATAGTGAGAGAATACATTTTTGTTAAGCTATTATTCTGCAAAACAGAGGTTAAATATTGAAAGCGCAAGTTATTATCCCAATCTATCAGCCTGATGAAAAACTTATAAAGCTATTAAGAAGCATTAAATTGCAGGAGCATGTTGATTTTGATGTTTTGATTATTGATTCGGGTTCTGATAAGAAATACATTACTGAGTTGGGTGGAATAAATGCAGCCGTAAAGGACATTGATGCTGCATCATTTAATCATGGAGGCACACGCCAGATGGGGGTAGAGATGTTTCATGACAAAGATGTGTTTGTTTTTCTGACGCAGGATGCAATATTAGCTGACTCATCTGCATTGAAAAATTTGCTTGACGCATTCCGGGATTCAGCAGTAGGCTGCGCGTATGGACGGCAGCTGCCCCATGAAGGTGCAGGAGCTTTCGCAAGTCATGCAAGGTTATGCAATTATGGTGATAAAAGCTATGTGTATGAGCTAGCGGATAAAGAAAAACATGGAATGAAGACAGTATTCATATCAAATTCCTTTGCGGCATATCGACGTACTGCTTTGGAGGAAGCAGGAGGATTTCCGACACATACTATTTTGTGCGAGGACATGTATGCAGCAGCGAAGATGGTACTAAAAGGCTGGAAGATTGCTTACTGTGCTGATGCCATGGTTTATCACTCCCATGACTACTCAATCTGGCAGGAATTTAAAAGATATTTCGACATTGGTGTATTTCATGCAACAGAATCATGGATTCGGACATCCTTCGGTGCTGCGGAAGGCGCAGGCCGAAAGTTTGTTATATCCGAGATAAAGTATCTTTTAAAGCGTAACCCGCTGTTGCTTGTCCCTATGGTATTTCGTGACGGTATGAAGTTTTTAGGTTATCGGTTGGGATTGAAACATAGTTGCTTTTCTAAGCGCGTTTGTGCAAGCCTCAGTATGACCAAACGATATTGGCTTTGAGTGATATGAAAAAAGGAAGGGAATGTACAAAGATGAAGGTATTGGCACTTCATTTGCCACAATACCATAGAATTTGTGAGAATGATAGATGGTGGGGAGAAGGCTTTACTGACTGGGTGAATGTAAAAAAAGCTAAACCACTGTTCCACGGGCATGAGCAGCCGTTAATTCCTTTAAATCATAAATATTATGATATGACAGATTTAGGTACACTAAAACAACAATTTGAAGTATCACGAGAATATGGGATATATGGGTTTTGCTATTATCATTACTGGTTTAATGGAAAATTGTTGTTGGAAAAACCGTGTGAGCTTTTATTAAAGCATACTGAAATAGGGCAAAAATTTTGCTTCTGCTGGGCGAATGAATCTTGGGCGCGCACGTGGGATGGAAAAGAACATGATATTTTGATTAAGCAAGAGTACGGTGGGCGTGAAGATTGGGAGAAACATTTTGATTATCTACTTAATTTTTTTCAAGATAGCAGATATATCAAAATTGCTAATAAACCGCTCCTGTTTATTTATTCTTGCAACAGGTTAAAACAGTTTGATGCAATGATAGCATTTTGGCGTCAGCGTGCGATAGAAAATGGCTTTGATGGACTTTATATAGCAGAATTTGTTAATTCGTTTAATTCCGGGCAAGATAGGCATGATACAGATATAATCGTAGAATTTGAACCGCTTTGTACGGCCCGATATAGCATTTCGAATTTGAAAAAATTAAAGCGTCTTTTTTGCAAAAAGACAGGGAAAATAGATTTTCTTGACTATGACTATGTTTGGGAATGCTTATTAAACAGTAATCGTAAATATGATAAGAAGCTTTGGCGGAGCGCATTCGTCGGATTTGATAACAGTCCACGCAAAGGGAATAAAAGCCTTATTATTCGGGGGGCAACCCCTGAGAAGTTTAAGAAATATCTTACACAGATGATACACTCTGATGCTCGTGACTATGATGATTCATTTATGGTGATTAATGCCTGGAATGAATGGGCAGAAGGTGCGATTTTAGAGCCTTGTGAAAATTGGGGATATGGGTATTTAGATGCACTGAAGCAAGTATTGTTGGAATCGGGCAAATTGAATTTTAATCAGTTATCCACATAATTCATATCAAAAATGAAGGGAAATACATGAAAGTACTGTTTATAGCTCCTGAAAATACAAGTACCGGAGGATCATTTTTGTCAATGATTGAACTATGCAAACAGTTGAGAAGAAGATATGGAGTTATTCCTGTGGTAGCAACGTCTTCATCAGGTGATGGCATAGAACTTTTGAAAAAGGCGAATATTGATTTTTTTACAATACCTTTTTATTTCCCAACATATTCGTTGGAAAAAAGTTTTGTTGTGCGCGTAAAAAATATCGTTAAGTTTTTCCTGCTTCCAATACATTATTTTTCTGCGTGGAAATTAGAGAAATACATTCAGAAGGAAAATGTTGACCTCGTTCATATAAATACTGTTTTCCCATTGGGGGCGGCAGATGCAGCATTAAAAACAGGGTGTCCTTTCGTCTGGCATTTACGGGAAATGTATAGTAAGGATTATAATGTTTCGTATATTCAAGGTAATGAATATGCTTTTAATCTTTTTAGACAGGCGGATGCGTTGATTGCAATTTCGGATATGGTGAACCAAGTGTATGAAGAAGTATTGCATATAGGGGATAAGCTGGTGACTGTTTACAACGGGATTAGTTTGGACTTTTATCGAAAGCGGGAAATATTAAAAAACAATGTGATAACTTTTGCATGTATTGCAAGTTTTTTGAAACATAAAAATCATATTGAGCTTATCAATGCGTGCAAGCTATTAAGAGAAAAAGGTGTGACACAGTACAAGGTCGTTTTTGTTGGAAAAGGTGTTTTAAAGAAAAAGCTACAGCAACTAGTTAATACTTATAAGTTGGAAAATAATATTATTTTTGCTGGGACACGAAGTGATATTCCAGATTTTTTGGAGACATGTGATGTGGTTTGCGTTCCGTCGTCTTCCGAGGCTTTTGGAAGGACATTTGTAGAAGGGATGCTTTCCGGATGTTTGGTTATAGGGGCAGTATCTGCGTTTAGTGCGGCGGAAGAAATTATTGATGATAATAAAACCGGATTGCTATATAATAGCGGGAATCACGTAGAATTAGCTGAAAAGATGGAAGAAGTCATAATGGGTAAGGCAAAAGAGAAGTTAAGAATCATAGCAAAGCAAGGGCAAAAGGCAGCTATGCATAGGTTTACCTCTGAAAGAAACGCGGATGAAGTAATGAAGGTATATAGAAATGTATTGCAAAAAAGAGGAAAGATCTTGCACGGAGAAGCGGAGGAGCGTAGGATTTGAAAATTACGATTGCAGGTACAGGCTATGTTGGACTTTCCAATGCAGTGCTTTTGGCGCAGCACAATGAAGTTACGGCACTGGATATAATACAAGAAAAAGTGGATATGATTAATCACAGGGAATCTCCTATCGTTGATGTTGAAATATCAGACTACCTTGTTAACAAAGAACTTAATCTGCAGGCAACTACTGATTGGAAAGAAGCTCTTGCGGACGCAGACTATGTCATCATATCTACACCTACGAACTATGACCCTGAAAAAGGTTATTTTGATACGTCTTCGGTAGAAGATATTATTGAAAAGGTACTGAAAGTTAATGAACATGCAGTTATTGTTATTAAATCAACGATTCCTGTTGGATATACGGAACGTGTGAAAAAGAAGTATAACACTGACCGTATCATGTTTGCACCGGAGTTTTTGCGAGAAGGGCATGCACTATACGACAATCTCTATCCGTCACGTATCGTTGTGGGCGAGGATTCGGCACGAGCTCGTGAATTCGCAAATCTCTTGGCGGAGGGTGCAATAAAAAAAGATATCCCTGTGGTCTTTACTGGAAGTACAGAAGCAGAAGCAATCAAACTTTTTGCCAATACGTATCTGGCACTTAGGGTATCATTTTTCAATGAACTCGATACATACGCTGAGATGAAAGGCCTCAATACGCAGCAAATTATAGAAGGCGTGTGTCTGGATCCGCGTATAGGTACGCACTACAACAACCCTTCTTTTGGGTATGGCGGATATTGTTTACCGAAAGATACAAAGCAGCTTTTGGCGAACTATGCGGATGTACCGCAGAATCTTGTTGAGGCTATCGTAGAGTCTAATCGCACACGCAAGGACTTTATCGCTGACCAGGTGTTGAAAAAAGCCGGGTACTATCACTATGGTGATGAAAACCAGTACGATAAAGGCAAAGAGAAAGAGATTATCATAGGCGTTTATCGCTTGACTATGAAAGCAAACTCGGATAACTTCCGGCATAGTTCTATTCAGGGCATCATGAAGCGAGTAAAGGCCAAAGGTGCAAAGGTCATAGTCTACGAGCCGACGCTGGAAGATGGCAGCACCTTCTTCGGAAGCAATGTAGTAAATGATTTAGCAGATTTTAAGGCACAAAGCATGGTCATAATTGCCAATAGGTATGATGACAGCTTGGCTAATGTGAAGAGCAAGGTTTATACAAGGGATTTGTTCAGCAGGGACTAAGGTAAGGAGATAAAATGGATTTGTTCCATATAATAAAGCAATATTTAAAAAGGTATAGGCTCGTACAAGAAATATATATTGCATATTTGACCCATGTGAAGGATATGGGAATAAATCGTAGAGAACTGGATAAAAATATTTTGATGCGTAAGTGGAGAGGGTTAAACACTGCTAGACAACGACACCCTCGAATAGTCGTATCGTTGACAACCTTTCCAGCACGCGTTTATGAAGTGAAGTATACAATTTATTCGTTGTTTAATCAAGACTGTGCACCTGACGTTGTTGTATTATGGTTGGCGAAAGAGCAGTTTCCGAACGGCAAAGAAGATTTGCCAGCAGAGTTGTTGATGTTTGAAGAAGCTGGTTTGCGCATTGAATGGTGTCATGACTGCCGTTCGTACAAAAAAATTATTCCAGCACTGAAGCGATATCCTGAAGATATTATTGTTACGGTTGATGACGATATTTTTTATTCTCCTGAATGTATAGAAAACCTGTACGATTGTCATCTACGATATCCTTTTGATGTTATTGCTAACAGAGTTCGGTATGTCGAAATAGATAATTTTGGCGCAGTAATGCCTTATGAAACCTGGGGATTTACAAAACCAAATACGGCTTCATATCGGAACTTTTTTACAGGAGCTGGTGCGGTGTTGTACCCTTCTAGATGTCTTTATGCAGATGTTGTAAGGGAAGATATATTCAAAATGGTAACTCCATTAGCAGATGACATGTGGTTGTGGGCGATGGCTGTTTTAAATGAACGAAAGATACGGGTACCGGAAACGGCAAATTGTAGCTTAAGATATGTTTCGTTAGAGAACGAGTTGCTGGGGATAAACACATTGGCCTCTGTTAATGTAAAGAGAGGCGAAAATGATAAACAGCTAAAGAAACTATTGGCAATGTACCCTGATGTCGTAGAGAAAATACAGCAGTAAATTGGATTAAGGTTGTTTGAATATAAGGGTATTTGGGGCTTTATATGGGGAAAAAAATTACGATATCGATTATTATGGCAGTCTATAATCGCGCAGATGTTGTTGAACAGGCAATATTTAGCGCAGTAAATCAAACGTATAAAAATATCGAATTTATCATTGTTGATGGTGGTTCTACAGACGGTACGATTGATATTATAAAAAAGTATGAGGATAAGATTTCTTGCTGGGTAAGTGAGCCGGATAATGGTATATATGATGCTTTAAACAAGGGAATAAAGATTGCAACGGGGGATTATATAGAGGTTCTCGGATCGGATGATTGTTTTATAGATGAGAATAGTATAGCACGGGTAGTAGCTGAGTTAACTGAAGATATTGATATTTTAAGTGCGACAGTAATACATGTAGATGAAAAAACGCATCTACAAATGTTGTGGCATAATTATTCTGCAAGGAATCAAGACACATACAATTATAGAATGATTCCACATCAAGGTATGTTTGTAAAACGTGAGTTGGCAATGAAGTACCCTTTCGAATTGGATTTGAGAGTAGTAGCAGACTATAAATTTTTTCTGACGTGCTACTTTGATGATTCTATTCATATAAAATATGTGGATTTTCCTGTTGTTTTTTATTCGTTGGATGGAGTTAGCAGTGATACAAGTAAAGAATTGCAGCTAATACAGGAAAAGAATCAGGTTAGAACATACTTTGGGCTGCCTCTTCTTCCTCCGCCGCCTCCACCTAAAAACATTTATCTAAAACGATTCCTAAAAAAAATACACCTTTTTGAGCTGGTTCGGTATTTGAGGAATAGATTTGTGAAAAAAGGGAGAAAACCTCATTCTTGTAAATGGGGAATTTGTCGTTGGTGTGGTCGTGGAAACTAAAATAATTTGTTATAGATTTTTTGTGAAAGCTCGAACGGTTTTTGCTAAATAATATTAACTATATTGAGGGTGAATAGTATTGGAACTAATGTATGAAGTAAGGACTGAGGCAATGTCAAAAGTGACAAAGGTGGAAAATGAGCCTGAGATGTCTGAATTTGAATCAGCTTTTCTCTGCGGTTTAATAAAAGAAAAACGTCCAAAGAAAATATTAGAAATTGGTGTTGCTGCCGGTGGTACGACGGCAATCATTATGCAGTGTTTAAATGATTTGGGAATTGAAGATTGTGAGTTTATTTCAGTAGATTTAAATGAAAAATTTTATCGTGGAGATGGTAGAGATACCGGATTTCTAGGGAGAGAGATGAAGGAAAAGATACCAAATATAAATCACAGATTTGTGTTGGGGCATGTTGCTGCTGAAACGATTGAACAAATTGGTGGTGGGATTGATTTAGCTATTTTAGATACAGTGCATTGCCTTCCAGGAGAAGTATTAGATTTTCCTGTTGTACTACCGTTTTTATCTAAGGAAGCAGTTGTTGTTCTTCATGATGTGACATATCACCAATATTGTTCGAAAGAAGGGATGGCAACACAGGTACTCTTGGATGTAATAACTGGAGAAAAAATTATTCCATTGGGGTTAGACAAGACTCAACCAATGCCGAACATTGCAGCTGTTAGGGTGAATAATGATACTTCAAAGTATATAGATTCTGTTTTTCATGCAATGGTTTTACCCTGGTGTTATATTCCGGCGAAAAGTGAAATTTTGGCATATAGAGAGTTTTATCGGAAATACTATGACAATGACTTGGTGGAAATGTATGATGTAGCCGTACAGCTAAATCAAATCTTGTTAAAAAGAAATCAGATAGTGAACATGCGGGAAGTTTTACGTAGAATAAAACTAGCAGGAAGAATGATTATTAAAGGTTTTTGAGATATAGATTTGTTAAAAAAGGAACTGCATTCATGAAAGTGGGAAATATGCTGTTAATGTGGCCGAAGATAATTGGTATTATCGAATTGGAGTTTTTGTGATGAGTATTTTAAAAATGATTTTGGCTTCACTTAAGAAAAACGAGCGATTAAGGGAATGTTTTTTTGTTATTTACTCAAATGTTTTCAGGACGAACAAAAATATATCTTGGAACAATAATAGTATACGAAATGATGGAGGATTAATAAAAAGATTAATTTAAATATAATTGAAAATAATAACATGATTAGATTTGGGAAAAACTCGAGAATTTCGAATGTAAATATCCGCATCCAAGGGATAACCATATACTTTCCATTGGAGACAACTGTTATATGGCAAAGGGATCTTTTTGGTTTGAGGATAAAGATGGTGAAATTGTTATTGGTAGTAACACACCCATAGTAGATGCAGATTTCGCGTCAATTGAGTCGGTTTCTGTACGAGTAGGAAATGATTGCATGTTTTCATTTGGAACAGATATTAGATCAGGAGATTCGCATTCAATGATTGATTTGGCAACAAATAAGAGAATCAATCATTCTGAAGATATTGTGATAGGCGCGCATGTTTGGATTGGTGCACGGGCAACAGTTTTGAAAGGCGTAAAAATTTCAGACCATGTCATTGTTGGAAATAGATTAATCGTAACTAAGTCATGTATCAAGAGTAACTGCATAATCTCTGATGCGTCTGCAAGAATGATAAAGGAAAACATTGGTTGGACTAGAGAACAAATTTAAACGTATAGGGTAGATTGAATTACTCATTTGGAGGAATTCTCAATAATGAAGTCGTTTTTTAAGATATTCACTATATTGACAAAAAAACAAAAGCAATATTGTGTTGGTCTGACGTTTGCTATGCTGATAGGCGGTGCGATTGAAGCTATCGGAATAGGGACTATTTGGCCATTGATTTCCGTAATGGGGCAGCCTGATTGGTTGGATAGGCACGCAAATATTGCGCAGATTGTTGCGCATATTGGTGTAACAAATCAAATACAATTTATTATATTAACTGCAACTGGCTTAATAATTCTTTATCTGATAAAAAATACGTACCTTGCTTGGCAACTTCGCATGCAGATTAATTTTGCTGTACAGAATCAGATTTTGTATGCCTCAGAGCTTTTTAAATCATATTTGGCAAAGCCGTATATTTTCCATGTGAATAATAACACGGCAATTTTGATGCGTAATGTAAATGGTGGAGCAGTTACGACGTTTTCTGGTATTTTGATGCCAACACTTCAGATTTTGACAGAAGTTATTACAGGCCTTGTAATATGGATTATGCTCGTAACTGCTGATCCATTTACTGCAGTTGTTGTAGCTGGGTTCTTGTCAATTGTTTTATACGCACTTATAAAAGCTTTTCGCAGGAAAATTGCAGATCAGGGAAATATACAAAACAAATGTTCAGGTGAAATGGGACGTTGGGTTAATCAAGGGTTGGGAGCAATTAAGGAAACAAAGGTGCTTCGCAAGGAAGCGTATTTCAATAATGAGTATATAGCTGCATATAAAAGAAGCGGTGGTGCGAGCCGCAACTTTTATTTTTGGAATCAATTGCCTAGATTATTTATTGAAACTATTGTTGTTGCAGCGTTACTGCTACTCATAGCATTCAAAATACTACATGGCGAATCACCTACTGAGATAGTGCCGTTGCTTGCAGTCCTCGCATTAGCCGTATTTAGACTTATGCCTTGTGCGAACCGTATCGTTAATCTTTCGAATGGAATACGGTTTCAGATGTCACTGTTTAATGAACTTTACGATGAATTTTGCATAATTCGTGATCGTCTTGAGTCAGGGAAAAGTGAGGAACTTTTGTCGGAGAATGTTGAAAAATTACCTTTTGTAAAAGAACTCTGTGTGGAGCATTTAGCATTTCAGTATCCAGGAGGGCAGCATGAAGTCCTGCAGGACGTATCATTCACTGTTCCTAAAGGAAGCTTTGTTGGCGTTGTTGGTCCATCGGGTGCGGGAAAAACGACATTTGTCGATATCCTGCTTGGCCTTTTAACTCCCACTGGTGGTAAAATAACAATTGACGGTGTAGACATACAGTCTAACATTCGAGGCTGGCAGGCAAATCTTTCCTATGTTCCACAGTCTATTTACCTTATAGATGGAACAATCAAGGATAACGTTGCACTTGGTGTACCACCTGAGGATTTTGAGGAAGATTTGCTTATTCGTGTGCTCAAGATGGCAGAGCTTTACGATTTCGTTGAAGAATTGCCTAAAGGTGTAGATACCATGGTGGGCGAGCGAGGCGTTAAGCTATCAGGAGGCCAGCGCCAGCGTATTGGTATAGCCCGAGCGTTATACTATAAACCGGATGTTCTAGTTCTTGACGAGGCAACAAGTGCGTTGGATAATGAAACCGAAAAGAGTATTACAGATACCATCTTGAAGCTTAAAGGACAAATTACAATTATATCTATTGCCCATCGCGTTAGCACTTTAGAAGCATGTGATTTCAAAATTAAATTTGAAAATGGACAGGCAAAGATAATAGAAGAACAATAATTTTATATGTAAATAGATTGAGTATGGGAGTGGGAAAATGTTTAATGATAAAACAATTCTTGTGACAGGCGGGACAGGTTCTTTTGGGAAAATGTTCATTAAGCTGTTGTTGGCGAAATATCAACCGAAAAAGGTTATTATATATTCGCGCGATGAGCTTAAGCAGTTTGAGATGCAGCAGGTCTTTAATCAGCCATGCATGCGTTATTTCATTGGAGATGTGCGTGACGCTGAGCGTTTGAAGCTTGCTATGCGGAACGTAGATTACGTGGTACATGCAGCTGCGCTTAAGCAGGTGCCGGCTGCAGAGTACAATCCCATGGAGTGCATCAAGACAAATGTAAATGGTGCACAGAATGTAATCAATGCCGCTTTGGAATGCGGGGTAAAAAAGGTAATTGCGCTTTCAACTGACAAGGCAGCAAATCCAATCAATCTTTATGGCGCAACCAAACTTTGCTCAGATAAGCTTTTCACTGCAGCGAACAATGTTGCGGGCGATCGTCCGACACGTTTTGCGGTTGTACGTTATGGTAATGTTATCGGTTCGCGTGGCTCCGTTGTGCCGTTCTTCAAAAACCTTGTTAATAATGGAGCAACGGAAATACCCATTACGGATGAGCGCATGACTCGTTTTTGGCTTAAACTTGAGGACGCGGTTGAGTTCGTATTTAAGAATTTTCAGCGTATGCAGGGTGGAGAAATTTTTATTCCTAAAATTCCATCCATGCGCATCACGGATTTGGCAAAGGCAATTGCGCCTAAGCTTCCAGCGAAAATTATAGGAATTCGCCCGGGAGAAAAGCTGCATGAGGTTATGTGTCCGGCAGATCTTTACTACGAAACGTTGGAATTTGATGACCATTTTGTTATCATGCCTTCCACACGTTTTAACGAAAATATAGACTACGCAGTAAATGCTGTTGGCGAAAAGGGAAAGCCTGTACCTGATGGGTTTGAATATAACTCAGGGACAAATCCTCATTTCTTAACTGTGGAAGAGCTTCGGGAGATGAATCCATGATTTACTATGGTAAGCAGAATATAAATGAAGATGATATACAGTCTGTTATTGATGTGCTGAAATCAGACTTCTTGACGCAGGGGCCTGCTATTGAAAAGTTTGAGCGAACGGTTGCTGAATACTGCGGAGCAAAGTATGCCGTTGCAGTAACTAACGCGACATCAGCACTTCATATCGCATGCAAGGCAGCAGGATTGGGTCACGGAGATGTTCTTTGGACAAGCCCGATAACTTTTACTGCATCAGCCAACTGCGGAAGATATTGCGGTGCTGATGTGGATTTCGTCGATATTGACGACAAAACCTACAACATGAGCGCGGATATTCTCGAAGAAAAGCTTAAGCAGGCAAAAAAGAATGGTAAGCTGCCTAAGGTTGTTGTTCCTGTGCATCTTGCAGGTCAGTCCTGTGAGATGGAACGTATTCATGCGCTTTCGAATGAATATGGTTTTACTGTACTTGAGGACGCATCTCATGCGACCGGCGCAGACTATAAGGCCACAAAGGTTGGCTCTTGTAAGTATTCAGACATGACTGTATTTAGCTTTCATCCGGTGAAAATAATTACTACTGGAGAGGGCGGCATGGTACTGACAAACAGAAAAGACCTCTACGACAAGCTATGCCTGTATCGGAGTCATGGCATAACAAGAGATGCTGATTTGATGACTCACGAAGCGGATGGACCGTGGTATTATCAACAGGTTGAGCTCGGATACAATTATCGTATGACGGACATACAGGCAGCGCTTGGAATAAGTCAGATGCAGCGCCTTGATGAATTCGTATCGCGGCGCCGCTATTTGGCTGCTAAGTATAATGAGCTATTGAAAGGTTTGCCACTTCGCACGCCGTATCAGCATCCGGACACAAAGCCTTCGTGGCATATCTATGTAGTTCGTGTAGATTTCAACAAAGTAAAGAAAACGAAAAAGCAGATATTTGCAGAGATAAAGGAACGGGGAATAGTGCTTAATCTTCACTATATACCAGTGCATACTCAGCCATATTATGAGCGGCTTGGTCATAAGCCGGAGGAGTGCCCTGTTTCTTTGCACTATTACAAAGAAGCGTTCACATTACCACTTTATTACAGCCTGACAGATGAGCAACAGGATGATATTGTTAACGCCCTGAAAGAAGTGTTGGTATGAGTAAAATAGCAATTATTACCGCGCGTGGCGGAAGTAAACGCATACCGAAAAAAAATATCAAGGAGTTCTGCGGAAAACCGATTATTGCCTATTCTATAGAGGCAGCACTAAAAAGTGGACTTTTTGATGAGGTCATGGTATCTACTGACAGTGAGGAAATTGCTGTAGTTGCACGTCAGTACGGTGCAGTAGTGCCATTTATGCGCAGTGCTGAGACCTCAGA
>Ga0256405_10008043_pt1 | contig 15381 bp, 11 predicted proteins | sample RumenRJG_02DNA_FD_189096 | JGI IMG/M metagenome (GOLD analysis project Ga0256405, IMG submission 189096) | Bovine rumen microbial communities from Lethbridge, Alberta, Canada - RJG_02 | ecosystem: Host-associated > Mammals > Digestive system > Stomach > Rumen | place: Canada: Alberta... | reverse complement strand
GCGACCGTCTCTTCCGCGCCGTCGTCGCCGAAGTCGAAGTCGACGTCGTCCTGCGCCATCACGACGAACGCCGCCACCGCCGTCGCCGCCACCACCGTCCGCATGAGTGCCTTCATTGACCCGAACCTTTCCTGAGGGTTGTCAAAATGTTCCGCGCGTCAGACGAGATGCGCGCCGTCCGACGGGCTGATGACCGAGCAGACCGGCTCGTCGCCGAACTTCGCCTTGTATTCCTTCGTGATCTGCGCCGCGATCTTCTCCGCCGCCGCCGGATCGACGAGCAGGCAGCAGCTGCCGCCGAAGCCGCCGCCGGAGAGGCGCGCGCCGTACACTTCGGGAATCGCCTTCGCGGCGTCCACGATCGCGTCGAGCTCCTCGCAGGAGTTCTCGAACCAGTTGCGGCTCGACTCGTGCGAATCGTACATCAGCGCGCCGAACGCCTTGAGGTCGCCCTTTTCAAGGAGCGCCGCGCCCTGGAGCACGCGCTCGTCCTCGCCGATCGGGTGCGCCGCGCGTTTCGCCGTCGTCTCGCTGAGGCCCCCGCGGTAGAGCACCCACTCGGCCATCGTCACGTCGCGAAGGTGCGTCACCGGCTTGCGCAGGACGCCCGCGAAATACCTGGCCGCATCCTCGCACGCCTGGCGGCGCGAGGCGTAGGCGCCGTCGACGAGCGCGTGCTTGGCGTTCGACTTGACCATCATGAACGCGACGCCGGGGCCCATGTCCACCGTCTCGAACGTGTTGCTGCGGAAGTCGCTCTTGACGAGCGCGCCCGCCTTGCCGTACATCGACGAGGCCTGGTCCAGAAGGCCGCAGGGGCAGCCCGCGAACGTGTGCTCCGCCTTCTGGCCGATCTTCGCGAGCGTCGTCCTGTCCTTCTCGATGCCGTAGAGCTTCGCGAGCGCGAGCGCCGTGCACATCTCGAGCGCCGCCGACGAGCTCAGGCCCGCGCCGAGCGGGATGTTGCCGAGGAACATGCCCTTCCAGCCCTTGCCGGCCTTGGCGGGTTCGCCGTCGAAGAGCCAGTTGAACGTGCCCGTCACGTAGTTCTGCCACGTCATCTCCTTCGCCGGCGCGACGGACGCGATGTCGAACTTCGCCGTCTCCATGAAGTCGCCCGCCGTCAGCTCGCAGGACGTGTCCGCGCTCGCCGAGACCGCAAAGAACGTGCCCTTGTCGATGGCCGCCGAAAAGACGTAGCCCTCGTTGTAGTCCGTGTGGTTGCCCAGCACCTCGATGCGGCCGGGCGCGTAGGCGACGATCTCCGGCTTCGCGCCGTACATCTTTTCAAACTTCGCGACGAGCTCGTCGTAGACTTCCTTGTTCTGCATGGCTGTATTCCTTTTGGCGGGGCGCGCCTGGACGCGCCGCAGGTTGATGAATTAGTCGATCTTGATGTCGGGGTTGACGTTCTTCGAGAAGACGAGCGCATAGAGGAACAGGTACGCGAGGCAGGCGCCCGGCACCACGAACCCGGCGAGGAACGCGACGTTCGCGCCGATCCACGTCTGGATGAGCGGCAGGATGCCGCCGCCGACGACCATCGTCATGAAGAGGCCCGACGCCTGCTCCGTGTACTTGCCCACGCCCTCGGTCGAGAGGTTGAAGATGACCGACCACATGACCGACGTGCAGATGCCCATCAGCACGAAGCAGAACGCCCCGACCGGCACGTTGACGGTGACCGTCGTCCCCTTGCTGGCGACCTCCCACGGAATCGTCACGCCGCAGCCGATCAGCGTCACGCCGACGACGAGCAGCGCGAGCGAGACGCCGCTCGCCCACAGGAGCATCGCGCGCGGCGAGATCCGGCCGCCGAACGCCGCGCCCAGGAGGCGGCCGACGAGCATCAGCACGAACACCGCCATCGCGAGCGTGCCGGCCATGACGGCGGCCGCGTCGCCCGCGCCGGCGATGCCGGAGGACATGATCTCCTTGATCTGGTCGCTCTGCGTGGCGATCGGGATGCCGGCCTCGACGCCCATGTAGAGGAAGATGCCGACGACGCCCAGCAGGCAGTGGCGGAACGCGAGGGCGCTGCGCTCGTAGACGACGTCCTTCGACCGCTGCACGGGGTTCGCGATCGGCAGGAACGCGATGATGACCGTCGCGGCGATGAAGATGGCCGCGGCGACGCCCAGCACGCCCGCCACCTCGGCGAACTGCGTCTCGGCCGTCACCTTGCCCACGACGGCGGGGACGATCAGCATCGAAAAGCCCTGGAAGAGCGAGTTGCACGAGCCGCCGGCGAGGTTCAGCTGGTTGCCCTTGTTGCCGCCGCCGACGATCGTGTTCAGCATCGGGTTGATGACGCCGTTGAGGAGGCAGTTCGACGTGCCGGAGATGAACGCGCCCAGGAGATAGACGAACCATTCGCCGGGCACGCCGCCGACGGTGCCGAGGCTGACGTAGCCCGACAGGAGCTGCACGAGGATGCCGGCCGCGCCCGTCGCGCACGCGAGGATCGCCGTGCGCTTGTACCCCGCCTTCTGGAGGATCATGCCCATCGGGTAGCCCATGAAGAGGTAGGCGAGGAAGTTCATCATGTTGCCGAGGTTGCCGAGCGTGACGGACCCGATCTTGAACTTCCAGATGTCGCCGGCCGGCGCGGCCAGGTAGGTCATGAAGCCGCACATCGCGTAGAGTGCGAACATGGTCACGATGGCGATCAGACTGCCGCCCTTCTTCTGCTGTGTCTCCATTGAAAGACTCCTATTGGTTGAGGTTGACAAATATTATACCGAAAATGCGCCCCTGCGTCAACTGCGCTTGGGGGCGCGTTCCGGCGCGTCAGCGGCGCGGCTGGAGGAGCGGGCGGGCGATCTCCATGAGCTCGTCCTCGCGCCGCAGGCGCTCCATCACGCGGTTGTAGTCGATCTGCGCGGCCTTGCGGAACGAGTCGAGCGCGTCGCGCCTGCGACCCGTCTTCTGCTGGAGCTTCGCGAGCTCCAGCCACGGGTCGGCCGCGGCGTCGGGCTCGCGCGCGAGCTGCTTCTTGAGCGCCGTCTCCGCGTCCGCGTCGAGGTGCGCCGCCAGGAGGAGCGTCACGAGCAGCCTGAGCTCCTCCGGCTGCGTCGCGGCCGGCAGGAAGCCGCGCACCGTCTGCGCCGCCTCCATCGTGCGGCCGAGCGCGTAGTAGTCCTGCGCGAGCAGATAGGCCTCCATCTTCCCGAGCGTCCCGTCCCTGCGGCGCTTCGCCTCCAGCACGTCGATCTCCTCGACGACGCGGCGGATGTGGTCCACCGAGGCGCGGAAGGCCGCCGTGCGCCGGTTGTTGGGGTCGATCCGGTCGGTGTAGTCCATCAGCTCCGCCGCGACGTCCCACCTGCGCAGCGGCACGAGGATCTCCTGCGCGTAGCGGAAGGCGGCCTCGGGCGACGCCGGATAGAGCAGCATCGCCTCGCGGTACGCCTGCGCGGCCTCGGCGCGGCGGCCCTGCTTCAGGTAGAGGCCCGCGAGCGCGGCGCGCAGCTTCGAGAACGACTTCTGCCCCGCGAAATCGCGCCGGTACATCGGGTCCGACAGGAGCCGCCGCACGTACCAGTCCCAGAAGTCGCGGTCCTTCGCCGCCGTCTTCGCGTCGTAGGGCGTCGGATCCTTGTTGATCTTCATGATGAGCCCGTGCGGCGAGAGGTACGGATACATCCACGGGATGACGTAGCTTTCCTCGACGTAGAAGGAATGGCGCAGGCGGTCGTGGTCGAACATCATCTTCGTGAGGATGCCGTTGATCTCCATCACACCCAGCGCGCCCGTCACCTGCACGCGGCCGTTCTCGATCTTCAGGTCGCCGTTCGCGGGCCTGACGCCGCGCTGCACCTCGTCGATGTAGATGTTGAACGCCTCGGCCGAATCCTCCTTCGACGGAATCCAGATCTCGTCGCCGTAGAGGTCGCGTTCGACCGACATGTACGTGTCGTCCGCGAGCGCGTTCTGCGTGATGAGGTAGACGTCGGGCCGGAAATCGGCGGAATAGATCATGTACGTCGGCACGAACCGCCCCGGGTCGGTGCCGCCGAAGAAGATGGAGAAGTCCTCCATCCGTTCCGGCCAGTCCGGATCGGGCAGCGGTTCCTCGTCCGCGACGAGCTGCTCCCTGATGGCATTCGCGCCTTCGAGCTGGTACGCGCCGAACTGCCAGCCGAACGTGTGGCCGTTCTGCTCCGAGCCGCCGAGCTTGAACGCGACCTCGTTGACGCCGAGCAGGTAGTCGCCGCAGTAGTTGTCGATGAGCGGATAGACGAACGAGACGGCGATCATCAGGGCGGCGGCCGCGACGGCAAAACGGCGCGGCGTTATCGCCGGCGAACGCAGACCGCCGATCTTCAGCCACGTCGCGGACGGCAGAAGCCGCGCGAGCGTCACGGCCGCGAAGACGAGTCCGTAGCCGATCCACAGCGCCAGCATCGCGTGCGACGAGATGAACTTAACCTTCTGGATGAAGCCGTCCTGGAGGTCGCCCTTGACGTTGGCGAGCCCGACGAGCAGAACGCTCATGAGAAGGAAGCAGACGAACGCCGGGATCATCCACTGCCAGAACGCCTTGCGGTTCTCCTTCTTCACGATCCAGTGCCCCGCCGCGAACGGCACGAGCGCGAACGGAATGAGCAGGTCGGTGAACTGGACCCGCACGTCCTCGAAGTAGTTGGCGATCTGCCCAAGGTTCGGCCAGTTGAAACTGATCGCCTCGTACTGACCGCGCTGGATCGCGTGTTTGAAGCCCTCCCACGTGCGCGGATAGCCCCAGTTCATCGGCGGATTCCGGAGGTCGCTCACGATCGGCATGTAGGCGTAGAACGAAACGCCCAGCTGCGCGAAGAACGCCGCGCCCGCGACGGAGCGTCCGTTCGGAAGCGTCGCCCAGCAGAGCGCCAGCAGCACGAAGTTCCACGCAATCGGCCAGCAGAACCACCACGAGCACGGATGGGTGAGGCCGTTCATCGCGCCGTGCTTCAGGAGCGTGAACGCGGCGATCTGGAGGCCCGCCGCCGGAATCGCGAAGCAGAGCCCGCGCGGCGTCAGCGTCCCGAGCGCGAAGAGAACGGCGATGAGCAGCCAGAAGATGAACGTCGACTTGCCCCACGGATACGCCGCGCCGCGGTAGCCCTGGAGCGACGCCTCGGGCACGGCGACCGCGAAGAGGACGGCCGCGAGGGCGAGGCCCGCCGCGAGCGCGAGATAACGCGCGGACTTCGGATCCTTCCAGACGGGCCGGTCGTCGTCCGAGCCGAGCGACGCGAGGACGGCCGCGACCGCGCTCGCGGCGAGGAGCGCGGCGATGACCGCGTAGCGCCACGGCGCGATGAGCGGCGCGACGGGGGCGGTGATGCCCGACCATTCGGCCTTGCCCGTGAAGAGCGTCGCCGCGAGGAGAATGAGCACCGCGCCCGCGCCGCCCGCGTAGAGCGCCGTGTCGCGCGCGCGCTTCGCTTCGCCGCGTTCCTTGAGGACAACGGCCGCGACGAGGCCGCCGACGAGCAGGACGAGGCCGAGGATGATGAGCGTGTTCGAGGGGCAGGCGGCCGTCGCCGTCACGGCGTCGTGCTTGGCGATGACGTTGGACTGCATGTAGGCGTTGGCCTGCTGCAGGGAGCCGATCTGGAGGACCTGGTAGGTGAGCGCGGCCGGCACGAGATAGGTGAAGACGTCGCGGAAAAGGCCGATGTTCGTCATCAGGATGATCAGCGCGAGCGGCACGATGGCGAAGACAAGCACCTGGTAGTTGGTGAGGCCGAGGCCGAAGACGAACGCCGTGATCCAGAGGATCTTGTCGGAGGGCTTGCGCATCCAGCGGTAGGAGAGGAGGAAGACCCACATCAGGAAGAGCGCGTTGAGCGAATAGATTTCGACGATCGTCGACTGCGACCACTCGACGGGCGACAGCGCGAACGTGAGCGCCCCGCCCACGCCGCCGGCAAAGGCGAGGACTTCGGATGTTCCCACCATGGGCAGGGGTCCGGGGGCATTCAGCGGAGAAGAAAGTTCGGCGGCGCCGAGCGTCCCGAAGTCCTCGGCGGAGGGACGCGAAGTCGCCGCCGCGCCACTCTCCGCTCCACCAATAAAGTCCCTTGAACTGCGGCAGATCAGCATCGCCGTGCAGCCCGCCGCGAGCGCGCCGGCCAGCGCCGAGAAGCAGCTGATCGCCCAGGCGGGCGTCGGGTGGCCCATGTACGTGACCCAGAAGAAGAGCTTGCAGAAGATCCAGCTGCACAGCGTCCAGAACGGATACCCGGGCGGATGCGGCACGCCGAGGTGCGCGCCCGCCGTCGCGAGCTCGCCCGAATCCTCGAGGCCCACGGACGGCCCCAGAGTCCAGAAGTAGACCGCGAACGTCAGGAGCGTCGCCGTCCAGAACGCCGCCCAGTCCAGTTTACCGAAAAACTTGTCCTTCATCTGTCCTTTTCGTCCTTCACACGTCAATCTTGATGATCTTGCGGATGATCAGCCAGCCGACGATGATCAGCACGATCATCGCCGCGACCGCGCACAGGCCGTTCCAGCTCATCAGGAACGGGATCATCATGTTCGGCTTGAGCGCCAGCATCGCCAGCCCCAGCACGAACGGCATCGCCGAGACGATGATGCCCTGCAGCCGCCCCTGCGCCGTCAGCGTGCGCACCTTGCGCTCGATCTTCATCCGGCCGCGGATCGTCTCCGAGATCTTGTCGAAGATTTCCGTCACGTTGCCGCCCGTGCGGCGGCTGATGAGAATCGCGGTCGTCACGAGCGTCAGGTCGTCGGAGCCGACGCGCCCCGACATCGATTCGAGCGCGTCCTCGAAGCTCATGCCGATCCGCAGCTGCTGCTGGAGGATGGCGAACTCCTCGCACATGGGCTTTTCGCCCTGCTCGACGACGGAATCGAACGCCTGCGAGATCGAAAAGCCGGCCCGGAGCGCGTTCGACATCGTCGCCAGCGCCTCCGGCAGCTGGTCGTTGAACTTGCGCCGCCGCCGCTCGTCCAGCCAGCGGGCGAGCGGGCTTTCGCCGTTCTGCCAGCCCGACTTGATCCGCACGCCGGCGCAGCCATACCACGCGAGGCCGCCGACGGCCACCGCAAAGAGCCCGACTATGATCCACGCCATCATCTTCTCTTCACCGCAATGTTGACGTCCACGTGCGCCTCGGGGTCGAACATCCGCGTGTCGCACGCGATGCCGCGGCCCGCGAGCTGGTCGTACCACGTCGGGATCGCGCCCGTCGGCTGGAAGCTGCCGATCACCTTGCCGTTCTCGCCCACGCCCGACTGGCGGAACGCGAAGATGTCCTGCATGACGATCTGACTGCCCTCGAGCCCCGTCACCTCGGTGATCGCGACAACCTTGCGCGAGCCGTCGGAGAGGCGCGACTCGTGGATGATGATGTCCACCGCGCTCGCGATCTGCTCGCGGATGGCGCGGCTCGGGAGCTCCATGCCGCTCATCAGCACCATCGTCTCGAGGCGCGAGATGACGTCGCGCGGCGAATTGGCGTGCACCGTCGTCAGCGAGCCGTCATGGCCCGTGTTCATCGCCTGGAGCATGTCGAGTGCCTCGCCGCCGCGGCATTCGCCGACGATGATGCGGTCGGGCCGCATGCGGAGGCAGTTCTTCACGAGGTCGCGGATCGTCACCGCGCCCTTCCCCTCGATGTTCGGCGGGCGCGCCTCCAGCCGGACGACGTGCGGCTGCTGGAGCCGCAGTTCCGCCGCGTCCTCCACCGTCACGATGCGCTCGCTTTCGGGGATGTAGCCGGACAGGAGATTGAGGAGCGTCGTCTTGCCCGAGCCCGTGCCGCCCGCGACGATGATGTTCTTGCGCAGCAGCACGCAGAGCTTCATGAACTCCGCCGCGTTGTGCGTCCACGTGCCGAAGCGGATGAAGTCCTCGGCGGTCAGCGCCTTCTTCGAAAACTTGCGGATCGTGATCGTCGGCCCGGAAAGCGCCAGGGGCGCGATGATCGCGTTGACGCGGCTGCCGTCCGACAGGCGCGCGTCCACGTAGGGCGACGACTCGTCGATGCGGCGGCCGAGCGGCGCGACGATGCGCTCGATGACCGCCAGCACGCTCTGGTCGTCGGTGAACTGGCAGTCCGACAGCTGGAGCTTGCCGCCGCGCTCCACATAGACCTTGTGCGGGCCGTTCACCATGATTTCGCTGACGCTGTCGTCGGCAAGCAGCTCCTCGAGCGGCCCCAGGCGCATCGCCTCATTGAAGACATCCTCCTCCATCCGGATCGGGTCGAGCGCCGACGGAAACTTGCCGTTCGCGACGACCTCGTCGATGATCTGGCGGATCTTCTCGCGCGCGGTGTCCTCCAGCCCTTCGCGGTCGACGCCCTGCAAAGTGAGGCGCTTCATGTCCATGCGCTTGAGGAGCTCGCGCTGGATCTGCTCCTGCACGTTGCGCCGCAGCTCGCGGTTGGGATCGGGAGGGGGGGGAGGGGGGAGTTGAGAATTGAGAGTTGAGAGTTGAGAGTTGGGAGTGGAGGTGGAGGGAGGGGGGAGGGACTCGCCGTCCCATGTCATCGCCTCGGCGCGCGCGCGCTCCTCCGCCGCGCGTGTCAGCGCCTCGTCGACCGCCGTGTCGCTCACGCGCAGCATGCTCGCACCGATCTGCACGACCTTGCTGCCGTCGAGCCGCGTGTCGCCGTCGATCTCCTCGCCGTTGACGTACGTGCCGTTGGCGCTGTGCAGGTCCTTGATCTCCACCTCGCCGCCGCGGACGGTGAGGAGCGCGTGGCGCTCGGAGACGTCGGGGAAGTCGAGGCGGATCTTGCACATCTCGCCGCGGCCGATGAACCAGTTGCCGTCGGTCAGTGCGCGCGTCTCGCGTTCGCCGTTGATGAGGGTCGTCAGTTGAAGCATGGTCGTTAGTTTATCAAATGTCGCGCCGGCCCGCAATGGCGCGGCGGAGCGTCAGCGGGTCGGAATAGGCGATGCCCGAATCGGCCGGCAGCCCGAACGCGAGCCGCGTCACCTTCGCGCCCGTCCCCTTCAGGATCTCCGCCGCGTAGCCCGCCGTCGCGTCGCCGTCCATGTCGGTCGACAGCGCCAGCAGCACTTCCGTGACGCCTTCGCGCGCGACGCGGTCGACGAGCTCGGCGAAGCGCAGCTTCTCGGGCCCCTGCCGCCGCGCCGGGACGAGCTTGCCGCCGAGCGCATGGTAGCGGCCGCGGAACGCGCCCGACGATTCGATGGGCAGGATGTCGGCCGGCTCCTCGACGACGCAGAGGAGCGAGCCGTCGCGCGTCGCGTCCGTGCAGGTGGCGCAGGGATCCGCCCCGGCGACCGTGAACGCGCCGCAGCGCGAGCAGCACCGCACACCGTCCTTCGCCGCCGTGAGCGCGGCGACGAGCGGCTCCAGGAGCCGCCCCGGCTCGCGCACGAGCGCCAGCGCCGCGCGCGCCGCCGAGCGCCGCCCGAAGCCCGGCAGCTTCGCGAGCCGCAGCTCCAGCTCTGCAATCGGCGCGATCACTTGCCGCCGAAGAGTCCGTCCATGCCGTTGGCCTGCATCAGCTTCGCCATCTCGGCCTGCGTCGTGTCGCGCGCCTTCTTGAGCGCGCCGTTGACGACGTTGAGCAGCATCGTCTCGAAGCGGGCCGGCTTGCCGTTCTTCACCTCGTCGTACGCGCCGTCCGCGAACGACAGCGAGACGATCGACATGTCGCCGCGCGCCACGCAGGTGATGCCGCCGTTCGAATACTCGGCGGTGATTTTCGCGATCTCGTTCTGGATGCGCTTCGCTTCCGAGCGCATCTTCATCGCTTCCTTGATCTGATCGAACATACCCATGGTCTGTCTTCTCCCTTGTCTTTCTGTTGTTCTGTTGTCACACGAGCTTCCGTCCGCTCAGCTCCTCGTACGCCTTGACGTAGATCGCGCGCGTGCGCTCGATGACGTCGTCGGGCAGCACCGGCCCCGGCGGCTGATGGTTGAAATGGATGGAATCGAGCCAGTCGCGCACATACTGCTTGTCGAGGCTCGGCGGGTTCGCGCCCACCGCGTAGCTCGCCTCGGGCCAGAAGCGCGAGGAGTCCGGCGTCAGCACCTCGTCGGCGAGGATGAGCGAGCCGTCCGCGTCCTGGCCGAACTCGAACTTCGTGTCGGCGATGATGATGCCGTGCTGGAGGGCGTAGTCCGCCGCGCGCCGGTAGAGGGCGATCGTCGTGTCCCTGAGCGCCGCCGCCGTCGCCGCGCCGACGAGCTTTTCCGTCGCGGCGAAGTCGATCGCCTCGTCGTGGTCGCCGATGGCCGCCTTCGTCGTCGGCGTGAAGAGAACCTCGTCGAGCTTCGAGGCGTTCTGATACCCTTCGCGCAGCTTCTCGCCGTTGACGGTCTGCGACTTCTGGTATTCCTTCCAGCCCGAGCCCGTCAGATAGCCGCGCGCGATGCACTCGACCTCGACCATCTTGACCTTCTTGACGAGCATCGAGCGGCCGCGCAGATCCTCCCTGTACGGCTGGAGCACGGCGGGATACGCGTCGACGTCCGCCGTCACGAGGTGGTTCTTCATCCCCAGGAACTCCATCCAGAAGAGGGAGAGCTGGTTCAGCACCTTGCCCTTGTCGGGCACGCCGCACGGCAGGATCACGTCGAACGCGCTGATGCGGTCGGTGACGACCATCAGCAGCGTGTCGCCGAGATCGAAGACGTCGCGGACCTTGCCGCTCTTGTGGGGAAGCCCCGGGATCGCGCATTCCAGCAGCGCATGGTTCTTGTCGTATTTCATCTTATTTCCTTTCCAAATCATCGAAGCCGCCCTGCCGCCGCACGAGCGGCGCGTACAGCTGCCACGCCGTCTCCTTGGGCAGCACGAAGACGACGTCCGCCGCGCCGACCGTCGCGTAGAGCCCGCCGCTCGGGGCGCGCTCGCCGATCAGGATGTTGCGCCGGACGGTGTCCTCGCCCGCGCGGTCGACGGCGATCGTCAGCTGGGGCGTCTCCAGCCCGTAGTCGACCAGATCGGCGGCGGACGCCTTGAGCTGCACGATCCGTTCCGCCGTCAGCGGGCAGAGGAGCGAAATGATGCCGTCGACGGCGGCGGCCGAAACCTTGCCGGGCACGGGCGACGACTCCACGTTCCACGCGCGGCGGCCCGCGTCGTAGACGACGGCCGTCGGCTTCTCGTCGCCGCGCCGCGTCACCACGATGCGCTTGAGCTGCGCGGGATCGAGGCGCAGAATCTCGCGGCTGCGCAGGTCTTCGAGCCGCAGCGCCCCGAGCGCCGCCGCGCGCGAGACGGTGACGCTGGCGAGGTTCGTCGCGAGCGCGACCGTCACGCCCGTCGCCGCGCGGTCGTCGTCCGTCAGCGCGAGCAGCCGCTCCAGAAGCGCCTCGACCGTCGCCGTGTCCGTCGCCGCCGCGACCGGCGCATCGAGATGCCACACGCCGTCCTCGCCCTTCGCGAGCAGGTACGTCTCGCCGCCGTCGGCGACCGACACGCGGCTGACGGCGGCCGCCTCGACCGGAAAGAGCCGCATGTCGGTGAAGCTCGCGGTCTCGGCGAGCGCGAGATCCTTCAGCGCGGCGTCGACGGCCACGACCGCGCCCGCGTTCTGGACGAGCGCGTAGACCTGGCCGTCCTCGGCCGCCTTGCCGAACGACACCTGGTAGTCGCGCGCGTCGGCGCACTTGACGGTGATCGTCACCGCCGTCTCGGGATCGAGCCCGTAGCCCGCCAGCAGCGCGGGCGTCGCCGACGACGGCTCGCCCTCCGCGCCCGTCGGCCACGCGAACGCGCGCGCCTCGGCGGCGGTCAGCGCCTCCAGGAGCTTCTTCACCTGCGCGGCGGAGGCGGACGCCGCCTGCGGCTGCACCATCTTCCACAGCTCCCCTTCGCGCACGAAGCGCATGAACGCGCCCGAGCCGCGCTTGACGTCGAACGACTGCACCATCTCCACCTCGACCGGCAGCACCGAACGCCGCCGGAAGCCGTCCACCGGCAGATCCACCGCCGCGAACACGTTGGACGCGACAACGTAGACGGCGTCCTCGCCCGCGACCGACACGTAGACGCCCGTGCCCGTCGGCGTCGCCGCGCCGAAGGCGAGATGCGACGCGAAGGCGTCGCCCTCGACCGTCAGCTCCAGGCGCGGCGCGTCCAGCCCGAAATCCGCGTACGTGCGCCCGAGCCGCGCCATCTCCGCGCCGCCGATGAAATCCTCGATGCCCGCGAGGAGCAGCGCGTCGATGACCTTCAGCACCACCTTCTCGTCGACGGTCGCCAGGAACGGCTCGACCTGGCGCCAGCGGCCCGTGCGCACGAGCACCGCCGCCGGCGCGTCCGCGCGCGCCGCCGTCAGGCGCAGGATCGAACCGGACGAGCCCTCCTCGACGAGCGCCGCGCGCGGCACGAGCGCCGCGTCCACGCCGCCGCGGTACGACAGCATCAGGTGCGCGAACGACGCGAGCGCGATCGCGAGCAGCATCCAGAAGATGGCGCGGCGGTTCTTCACAGGCGGCGCCTCCGGATGAACAGGACGGTCGACAGCACCAGCAGCACGGCGAGCGGAAACGCCACGGCGGTGGCGAGGAAGAAGACCTGGCGGCCGGCGCGGTCCAGACCCGAGACGAGCTGGCCGGCCTCCGCGCCCGTGCGCGTGACGGCGTCGGTGCCGGAGAGGTACGCGACGGCGTTCAGGAAGAAGTCGCGGTTGGCGTTGCCGCGCCGCGTCAGCTGGCCGTTGAGCGCGAAGGTCGCGTCGCCCACCGCGATGATGCGCGTCGGCCGGATCGACAGGTCCGCGCCCACGCGCCCGCCGCGCTCCGCGACGGCCGCGACCGCCGCGCCGCCCACCTTCGCGAGCTCCGCGAAGGAGACGACGTCCGCGCCCGTGCCCGCGTCCGCCGCCGCCGACGGCGTGAACGCGACAGGCTTTTCGAGGACGATCTGCGAGCCCGCGAGCGGCCGCACGACGGGATGGTCGGAAAAGTCGGAGACGATGACGTCCGTGCCCGAGAGCGTGCGCGCGCCGGGGAACGACGCCGCGACGGGCCGCAGGCCCCACTCGGCGAGCATCGTCGCGACGCCGTCGGCCTCGGCGGAGCTCACGAGCACCAGGAGCCGCCCGCCCTGACGCAGGTAGGCGTCGAGCCGCGTCATCTCCGCGCGCGAAAACTCGTCCTTCGCGCCCGCGATGACGACGAGCGCGCAGTCGTCGGGCACCTTCGCGTCCTTCGCGAGGTCGATCGCCGCGTTGCGGTAGCCGTCCATCGCCAGGTCGCGCGCGATGTCGCTCATGCCGAAGCTGCCGTACGTCTCGAACGACCCCTCGCCGTGCCCGCTCGTCCAGCAGATGTTGCGCCGCTGCGGCGGCAGCGCGACGCGCAGGAGCGTCGAGGCGCAGTTCCACTCGCCGTAGCCGTCCGCCAGCCGGATCGCCGCGCGCCGGTGGCCGCGCTCGAAGACGAGGCTGTCCTCGGGAACGCCCGCGCGCACGAGCCGCCCCGCCTCGGCGACGTCCCACTTCGGGTCGACGAACCGCACCGACACGCGCAGGCCGCCGGGCGCCTCCTCGCGCGCGAGCGCCCGCAGGAGGTGCGCGACGTCGCGGAAGCGCGGATCGCGGCGCGACATGAACGCGGTGACGAAGACGTTGCCGCGCCCTTCGGCCAGGATGCCGCGCGTGCGCGAGGAGAGCTGGAGCTCGCCGCCACCGACGGGAATCTCGACCGTCACCTCCAGCCGGTGCGCGAGCGCGATCGTCAGCCCCGCAAGGACGAGCGCGAGCGCGGCCGCCGTGAGCGTCGACAGCCGGAGCGTGCGCGAGCCCCGGCCGACGAAGCGCAGCGCCGCGACGGCCTTGGAGCAGAGGAAGAGCGCCAGCACGGTGAGGATCGCGTACGTCGCGACCGTCCCCAGCGAGACGACGCCCGTCGCAAGGTCGTAGGCGTTCGCGTCCAGCGTCATCTCGCCGATCGACAGCCGCCCCTGCGGTGCCCAGTTGAGGAGCGCCCACCACGCGCCGCGCGGCACGGCCACGAGGACCGTCACCGTCGCGAGCGCCGCGACCGCCGCGTTCGCGCAGCACGCGCTCGCCAGCACCGCCACCGCGCACCACAACGCCCCCTGGAGCGCGAGCGCGAAGAAGCCCGGCAGGAAGCCCGCGAACGTCGCGCCCGCGAGGAGCCGGGGCGCGCCGGCCGCGAGGAACGCGAGCGACGAGACGAGAAAGACGAGCACGGCGACCATCGTCATCGTCCAGACGCCGAGGAACTTGCCGAGCGTGAAGTCGCGCTCGCGCACGCCCGTCGCCAGCAGCGTCTCGATGCGGCCCGTGCGGCGCTCCTCGCTCCAGACGCCCATGCCGAGGAGCGCCGCGAGGACCGGCAGCGACGGCGCGACCGCCATCGTCCAGAGCGCCGCGAGCGACAGGCGGCTGCCCTCCGCCGCCTCGAGGCTGAACGCGAACTGCGCGGCGGCCGCGGCGAAAAAGGCCGCGCAGGCGATCGCCGTCGTCGGGACGTTCCGCGCCGCGCCGAGCGTGCGGGCCCAGGTCACGCGCACGGGGCTCATGCGGCGCCTCCCTTCAGCGCCGCGTCGACGCGCTGCACGAGATCGGCGGCGGCGACGCCCGAGGCGGGGATCCGCGCGGCGATGACGCCGTCGCGCAGGACGAGGAAGCGCGTCGACCACTTCGCGAGGTCGGCGAGCTCGTGGCCGGTGACGATCACGCTCGCGAACGCCGCGACCGACGAGAGGATGGAGCCGGCCGCCTCGCGCATGGTGCGGTCGAGACCAGCGAGAAAATCGTCGAGGAGGAGGACGCGGGGCCTGAGGAGCATCGCGTCGGCGAGCGCGACGCGCTTGCGCACGCCGCAGGACAGCCGGCCGATGGGCCGGCGCAGGAGGTCCGCCACCTGGCACATCTCCGCCGCCTCGCCGACGCGCCGGCGGATGCGCTTGTCGAGCTCGCCCTTGAGCCGCGCGCGGTACGTCAGGTAGTCCTTGACCGTCATGTCGTCGTAGAGGGCCGGCGTCTCCTGGAGGTAGCCGAGCTGGCGGCGGTACGCGAGCGGACGCGCGAGCGCATCCTGGCCGTCGATCTGGATGTGGCCGGCGTCGGGCGCCTGGAGCGTCGCCAGCACCTTCAGGAGCGTCGTCTTGCCGACCGCGTTGTCGCCGACGATGCTCACCGTCTCGCCGGGCGAGACGACGAACGAGACGTCGCGCAGCACCGGCCGGCGGTCATAGGTAAAGGCGATATTGCATACTTCCAGCATTAATTGACATATTATATCATATTCCGCGTGCGGCGTGTGAGAACGCCGCGCGGCCGGAAATGGTAATATCTAACGGGTCAGCAAAGAAGAGAGGAAGGCCATGGGGTTCAACGAAGAAGAAAGACAATCCACACCACCCCCATGGGGGTGGCCGCCGGCGGCGGAAGAAAAAGCCCACGG
>Ga0256405_10008041_pt1 | contig 15384 bp, 14 predicted proteins | sample RumenRJG_02DNA_FD_189096 | JGI IMG/M metagenome (GOLD analysis project Ga0256405, IMG submission 189096) | Bovine rumen microbial communities from Lethbridge, Alberta, Canada - RJG_02 | ecosystem: Host-associated > Mammals > Digestive system > Stomach > Rumen | place: Canada: Alberta... | reverse complement strand
ATACTTTTAAAGGAATAATCATTCTCAGCCAGATTATTGAGTGCTGTTTCCTTAAGCTGTGCCTTATCAACTCCCATGGCTTCCATAATCTCATTTGTAATAGGAAGTGTCATTCTTCCTTCGTCTGTTTCCTTTACTACTGCAGCAAATACAACTGACATATCTTCTATCTGTTCTGTAGGCTTATCCACGAGATAATCCTTATTATTCTCTGTGTTTACTACCTTAACGGTGAGTGAATCCTTTAAATCCTCAAAGTTCATCATAATGCGCCACCTCCGATTCTGTCAGCTTTCTTCTTACTTTCTACATTTGCAGCCTCTTTAAGTCTGTACTTTCTTATCCCCTTAATGTAAGCTGCCATTCTTTCCTTATATGCTTCGTCACTAAAGAAGTCATTTGAAGCACCAGGAATGTACGTACTGTTGTCGATCATTTTCTTTTTCTCCTTTTCTTAAATTAAAGAGGCAGGACTTCTCCCGCCTCAAAGTTAATAGTTATATAGAAAACCGGATCATTTTTCCTCCGGAAATTCCATCTTGAATTTATACTGTTTTCCTGAAACCTTTGTTCCATCTGATTTTTCATAGCTATAATCAGTTATGCCTTCAGGAATAAGATAGGCATCAAACTTGCCACCACTCTTCTTTTTGATGTTCTTAACAAAGATCTTCTTTCCTGCAAGAAGGTTCCGTAGCTGCGATTCATTTATGGATATTCCCATTACGCTGCCAAGCTGCATGCCGCATTTATTCCTGCAGTAATATCCGTAAATCCCCTTAACCACATCTCCTCCACAGTTAGGGCACCTGCCCAGGACATCTCCTCTGGAAAACATGGTCTTATCCTCGTCGCTTACACTGTGATAGGTCTTAACCAGCTCCTTCACCATTCCAATTATGCCTGATATAAATTCGTCATAATCAGCTTCGCCCTTTGCTACTAGGGACAGCTCATTCTCCCAGTCTGCTGTAAGCTTTGCGGACTTTACCTTGTCAGGAAGGACTGTTATCAGCTTTATGCCGTTATCTGTCGGAATAAGATTTTTCTTTTCCCTTTTTATGAATCCGTCCTTTACAAGCTTTTCTATGATGTCAGCCCTTGTTGCAGGAGTTCCGAGTCCTTTTCTTTCAACATCTGTCTCCATATCCTCAGCTCCTGCCTTTTCCATCGCACTAAGGAGTGAGCTTTCCGTATATCTTGCTGGCGGCTTTGTGAAATGCTCTGTAACTTTTCCGCCGACCTTTTCAAATACTTCTCCTTCTCCAAGATCAGGAAGACTCTGTTCGTCGGTGTCACTTTGCTCTTTATCCGGTTCTTTCTTATAAAGGTTCCTTAATGCCTCTTCATATACCTTCCATCCGGGATCCGTTACTGCCTTACCGGTCGCCTTAAACTCAGTTCCTGCACAGTCAAATGTCGCCTTCTGGGATATGTATCTATGCGGGACTGACGTAGCAGCAAGAAGTCTTACAGCTATAAGATGCAGCACCTTTCTTTCATCCTCTGAAAGAGCCCTTAGATCAGCCTTTACTATTTCAACTGTCGGGATTATCGCGTGGTGATCTGATACTTTCTTTGAATTAAGCACCTGCTTAATCTGTATCTCATCAGACTCTCTCTGGATAAATGAAAAAGCTTTTCTTACTGCATCTATTACTTCACCTGCAGTCTCTGCCATATCCTCTGTAAGATACTGGCTATCAGTCCTTGGATAGGTCACAAGCTTTCTTTCATAAAGCGTCTGTGTATGATCAAGCGTCTTCTTTGCAGTAAAACCAAATACTTTATTGGCATCTCTCTGAAGTGATGTTAGATCATACAGCTTTGGAGGAGCATTCCTTTTTTCCTCTTTTGTGACTGACGTAACGACTGCTGTATTACCGATGCATTTGCTGAGAAGCTTTTCAGCTGCTTCCTTTGCATCTATTCTTTCTGATACTGCATCTATTCCGTTCATCAGGATATGAGCCATAAAGTACTGCTGCTTTTTAAAGCTGTTTATCTCAGACTCTCTTTCTACTATCATTGCAAGTGTAGGGGTTTGTACTCGACCTACCTTCAGTATCTTTCCGCCGTATAGGACAGTGAAAAGCCTTGTTCCATTTATTCCGACCAGCCAGTCAGCTTCCTGTCTAGCAAGAGCAGCCCTGAAAAGTGCGTCATAGTCGCTTCCTGGTTTCAGGCTTTCCATTCCTTCGCGGATTGCCTTATCCTCCATAGATGAGATCCAGAGTCTTTCCATAGGCTTATTACACCCGGCCTCGCTATATACAAGCCTGAAGATAAGCTCTCCTTCACGCCCTGCATCAGTTGCACAGACAACGGAATTAATATCGTTTCTATGCATAAGATCTTTCAGGATATTGAACTGCTTTCTTGTATCCTTCTTGATACTGTATTTCCATTCATCCGGTATGATGGGAAGCGTTTCATAGGACCACTTTTCATATATGCTGCTATAGTCCTGAGGCTGCGCCAGTTCAACAAGGTGGCCAACACACCAGGAAACAAGATATCCATTACCTTCGTAAAAGCCGTCCTTTTTTTCATTCGCTCCGATAACTTTTGATATAGACGCTGCTACACTCGGCTTTTCCGTAATCACAAGTTTCATTCAGATCCTCCTACCTTGCTTCCTTGGCCTTACTTTTTGTTTTCTTCGGAGCCTTAGCTTCCTTTTCACTTGCCTCTTTTGCTTTCTTCTCGATCTTATCCTTAAGTGAAGGCTTCGTAGCTTCTTCCTGAGTATTTTCCTGGGCCTTATCTCTTGTCTTATAGGCTTCGACCATGGACTTAAGTTCTTTATTTGGGACCTTGGTCTTTTCGTTCTCCCAGATGGTCTTGCCGTTTTCATCAACACCCTTGGCTATGTTCTTTGTAACTGTTGTGCTGCCATTCTCCGGAAGCTTGCACCACATTCCTTTTCCGAACTGATTCTCATGTACCTGATTAGCTCTTACTACAAAGCTCTGCCACGGCTGCTTTGTTTCCTCGTTCGGCGGGATCATTATCTGGCGGTATGTATTTCCGTCCTTTCCTTGGAACTCATCACCTACAAAGTTCTTACCGAATTTAAGAGTTATCTCCTTATACTCCGGCTTTTCTGCTGTTTCTGTTTTTGCTTCCTGCTTATCAAGGAAGTCTTTAAGATCATTTTCCATTTTTCTCATTTCCTTTCCCTTAAATTAAAGAGCAGGGACAGTGCCCTGCTCTTGATTACTTTATTATGTCGTTTATTCTTCCTGCTCTTCCTCAGATTCATCCTGATACATCTGGTCATCGCTTCCTGCTGGTTTTCCTTTTTTTCCGGACATAAGCTTTACTCCGACTACAACTGCACCTGCCAGGATCACTGCTCCTATTATAAGAAGATTTCCCATTCCGTCAGATTTGCCTTTATCACTTTTCTTTATCTCTTCCTCTGCATCTGTATCTGTTGCAGGTTCTACCTTTTCCACTTCAGGTGTACCCTTTGTTACAGGTGTCATGGTATATGGATCTATACCATTTGCAGTCGCTGCTGAATTTTTAGGAAGAGTCTTCTCTCCATCATTTGTAAAGTTGAGAAGATTCTGGTTAGATACTGAAGTAAGGAAATAGACTGTACCGTTATTAGGGCTGTTATTCTTTGCAGAGGAGCCTTCTCCTGCATAGGCTGTACTTTCTGTATCTCCTGACTTATCCTGCGCTGCTGTCATATCTATCACCAGGAAATACTGTTGCCCGTCTGCTGTTATTATCGAATAGAACTGCTTACTCTTTACTTCGTTCGTTATATCTTCTCCATCTTCATCCGTAACTGATGTTACCTCAGCCTTTGATTCTCCTGTAGTCTGCGGTGTTGCATTTTCAGGAAGGGATTCCGACGGATCCTCTTTTTCTTCTCCATCCTCGGTCTCAGCATTCGGATCGGTCCAGTACGGATTAGAGATTGTATATACAGTACTTGGGTTTCCTGCCTTATCAAGGGCATATACATAAAAGTACTGATACGTGGCATCGAACTTTTCCAGCCTAACGGATACTATCCCATTATCATCAGGGGTATACTCATAGCCATTGATATAGACTGAATCTACTCCACTTTCTGTATCATAGGTCATGACTGTAAGAAGTCCTTCATTTACTGCAGCATTAAGTGTCGGTGCTACCGTATCAAATATCTTTATCTGCTTTGACTTCTCATACACATTTTCAAACTGGTCAGTTATCTTTACATAGACCGTACAGTTCTCATTTATCTCAAACTTCATCTCGTCTGTTATATCCACCCAGCTGCCATTTGAACCGGCCTTTGCTTCCACCTTTTCAACCTTTGGCTCTACCAGGACGCTGGAGAGGTATTCATACTTTACGACTAAATTAGTTGTGTCATTAAACCAGCCATCCTTTTCAGGTGTTATTGTGATCTTATATTTGCCCTTGGTTGTATCTACCTCAGGATCCTTAGCGTCATCTTTTTCCGGAACAACGACGCTTGGAACACTTTCAGTTGTTGCTTCCTCAGTTGTCTTATCTGTATCCTCTCCTGTATGGGAAGCATCCTCTCTTACTTCCTCGGTCGTATTCTCCGTTTCGTTTGACGTATTTACTTTAAGCTTATCTGAATTCACACTTCCTGTTGTAAACACAGATAAGAGCATCGTCATACTAAGTAGTAGTACTTTCAGTTTCATTTCCTGTCTCCTTTTCTACAAAACTATTTCCTTCTTTCGGAGCCTTTTCTTTTTTAGTACTGATAAGATACTTTTCCAGCTCCTCATGGTCTCTGAAACCGAATTCAAGTGTCAGCTTTCTGAAGAGAAAGCCGTCTATACGGTTTATCTCAGCATTTATATTTTCGAGCTTTGCTTTTTCTTTATTACATCTATCCCTGGCTTTAGTAAGAGCCTCATTTGCAGCTTCAGTCTTTTTTTCCTGAAGGGCTTTTGCTTCACTCAGCTTACTCAGCCTTTCTCTCATTTCTTCTTCTGTTACCATATATTTCCTTTCCAACTTCTGGACTTTTCGTCCAAAAGTTTATTCTTCGCTGTAAGGTGGTCTTATAAACAGAGTTATTGGAAAGTCTCCGCTAGTATATCTTGTACGCATAAAAACACCGCCGCCATTTGACTGTGAACCACTGTCTCCCGCGCCGGTATTACCTCCGATAGTCGTATAAGAACCATCCCCATTATTTGCTACAACGATTTCTATATGCTCATCTGTACTGAAGAGTACCAGATCTCCATACTGAGCTTCACTGCCACTTATTATGAGTCCATTACTCTGAGCCCAGGTATGTACTGCAGAGCAGCCTGCTGTCTTGCCTCCGCCATAGAATGCATCAGCATTTCCGCTTTTATTAAAGCACCACCAGACGAATACACAGCACCATGGATAATCATCTCCACTTACCTCTGAACCATAGTATTCAGTGTTATAGATGACTGTATTTGAGCCTGCCGGATTCTCAGTTATTCCGATCTGTCCCTGAGCCGTCTTTACTACGCCGCCAGGTCCTTTTTCTTCAACTATCGCTCCGCCGCCCATGACTCCTCCTGCCTTATATTTGGCAAGCCATTCTTCGCCGTATTCCTTATGGCCATAAGCTGACCATCCCATCTGGGACGCCATCTTCTGTGAATATGTGGTCGATATATCAAGTGTCCATTTTGTTTCACCCTGAGCCACCATCCAGTCAAGAAATGCAAGTCCATAATTATAACCCTGGGCTGCTACCTGAAGTCCATCATAGTCTGTTGCTTCCTCTACTCCCCAGGTATCTATCGCATCAATAAAATATCTGCAACCTGCGTCTATTGATTTCTGTTCTACCGAGTAGTCATCCCAGTCAGATGGCGTTCCACTTGTCCAGTAACCGCTTTCCCTGCTCTGCATCAGATCTCCGTCACAGCTTGCCGAGATTCCGTTTGATTCCTGCTGAATAGTGGCAAGTATTGCATTAACGAAGTCTTCCTTCCCGTAGGCTGTCATTCTTTCTGTAACGAAAGTCCTCCACTGCTCGACTTCTGCAGGAAAACCAGCTCCCGTTACCTTGGTCTGCGAATTAACATAGTCCTCATCACCTCCGAAGCTCATCAGAAACATCGGTCCGGCAGCACTTATCAGAGAAACAATAAGCCCCACAGCAAGAGTAACTGTTATAGCTATCTTTCCCGCCGGGGACTTCGCAAACTGAAGTAAATGCTGCCCCAGTGTCTGGGCACCTGCCTTAGCCTTATCGAAAAGATTCATTCCGGTCGTATAGGTTACTTTTCCGGTCTTTCCGGCTGCACGTGCTTTCCTCTGTTCCAGGATCGCATTCTTCATATATTTTCTTTTTATCGCTTTTTTCTGAAGGCTTTTCTCATAGAAATTACTATTCTGCCACAGTTCACTTTCCTTTGCTGTCTTAAGCGCTGATTTATACTGCAGCCTGTAGCTATTCTTTATGATCTTTTCCTGCTGCTTCGCAAGCTTTGCTATCTCAGCTTCGTTTTTACTTCTTCTCCAGTATTTAGCAGTCTGCGAAATGGAATATAGTCCTGATACTCCTTCTGCTGCTTTATCAGCTGTATCTATCCAGGAGTTCTGAATGCTTGTTTCATCCCCTTCTGCAACGTCATCTGCAAAGTGAAGTGCTCTTTTTCCTATACTGTCAGCAAGGTCTGCCGGTGTATGCTTTGGTGAATCCGTAAGCTTATCCTGAACCGTTCTTTCAGCTCTGAGGTCACTCTTAAGCCCTCCCTTTATTTCTGTCTTTATCTCGTAATCTTTTCTGAGCTTACCCTGAAGCTTCTTACGGTTATCCCTGAGTTTTTTTGCATTAGCATCATCCAGTCCTTCAAGAAGTGAACTTTCTCTTCCCTCTCTAAGTGCCTCTGCCTTTGCCCTTCTTCTTGCAGCTGTATATAGCTTTTCACCGTGATCCGACTTAAGTGTCTTGCTGGTATAAAGGTCCGTCATATCGTTGATGCTTTCCCTTACCCTTTCGCGGGCAGATAAATTAATAACTCTATCATCTGTCGTACCAAGAAGCACTTCACTGGCAAGACTTAGATTTTCTCCTCCGCCGGAACTCGCGTGCCTCATTTTATGCTCAGCTATATCTACAACTTCTCTCGCACCAGCCTTAAGTGTATTCCTGTCATCTCCGGTACTATGCAGTTTATTCGTACTCTCAGCACTTTTAAGCATATCCTTCGCTGTATCAACACTAGTTTTTAATTCTCTACTCATAGGCATTCCTCCTTACTGAGAAGGTTTACCCTCTTTTTCGTTTCGTGCATCAGTCTCTGTCTTTGTTTCTGCAGGCTTCGTAGTCAGCAGCGAATACATCACTGTATCCTTAGGGAGTCTGTCCACAAACGGCTGAACTATATCTCCGAAGAAGATAAGTCCTTCACCCTGTCCTACATTTGTCACATACTTTATCTGGTGTTGTGAGATATTCAGCTTCTGTGCCAGGATGTCCCTGTCATCAGCACCCTGATTCAGCATGTATACAAAGTCTGAATTATCAAAGATATTTTCAATCTCCTTTGATGCAAGGAAGTCTTTTACATTCTGTGTTATGCCTGTCGGGATACCACCCCATTTTCTGAAACGCTTCCATATCTCCATTGAATAAGCTGCTGTAAGCTCATCCTTTAGAAGAAGATGGAACTCATCAATATAGAATCTTGTATATTTATGCTGTTCCCTGTTGACTGTAACTCTGTTCCATACAGCATCCTGGACTACAAGCATTCCGAGTTTCTTAAGCGTTTTTCCAAGTGACTTTATATCAAAGCAGATGATACGGTTGCTCATATCCACATTTGTCCTGTGATTGAAAAGATTATTTGAGCCTTCAACATATAGATACATACACTGCGCTATATGCTGCGACACAGAGTCCTCCTTATGTGAAAGCAGCTCATCATAAAGGTCCTGCAGTATAGGCATATTTTCTGGTCTTGGATCCTGGAAGTACTTCGTATATATCCTTGATACCGCAAAGTCTATCGCTGATTTTTCCTCCGGTTTAAGTCCACTCTTTCCACCTACTACAAGCTCCATAAAGGAAAGTATGAAGTCGGCTTTCAGTGATACGGGATCATCATCATCTGAATAGTTTAGGTTTATATCCAGCGGGTTTATGTACTGCTTTGATGACTGTCCTATCTTTATTATCTGGCCTCCAAGGTAATTAACGAGCGGGTAATACTCAGCCTCCGGATCACATATAAGGATATCGTCCGTTGTGACAAGGAAGGTATTAAGTATCTCCCTCTTGGTTGCAAAGGATTTACCTGAACCTGGTGTACCTAGTATCAGACCATTAGGATTTTTCAGCATCTTTCTGTCTGCCATTATCATTCCGTTGCTAAGGGAGTTAAGTCCCATGTAGAGACTTTCCTTTGAATCCATAAAAAGCTCCTGAGTAGTAAACGGAACAAATACTGCAGTTGAACTAGTCGTAAGAAAACGGCTCTGCTTTATAAAGTTCTTTCCTATAGGGAGTGATGAAACAAAGCCCTGTTCCTGCTGATGATCAAGCTTTCTCAGAACACAGTTTGCTGACTGTATGTTATTTGAAAGCGTGAATCTGAAATCCTTCATCTTCTGAAGATTATCATTAAAGGATGTGATAAGAAACGTCACCTTAAAGAGTCTTTCGTTTCTTGACTGCATTTCCTTAAGTAGACTGTGAGCCTCGTTAGAATAGGTCTCAATATCAGGTGGGATTATATCCATGTCATAGCCTGATCTTATAGCTTTCTTCTGTTCCTCTATCTTCATCTTATTGATGTCTGAAAGCTTACCCTTGATATATTTCATTGCTTCAGTCTGGTTCATTGCATCTATATGCATCGTGACTGATAACGCATCTTCCATGTTGAGGATATCTGCCAGCATTTCATCTGAAAGTTCAGGTGCTGATATGATGAGATAGTTTGTAGTTGCGAACATATCCCCGATCTTATAGTAGTCCTTCGCCCTGAAATCAAATGACGTTGGAGCTATATAATTTTTCGGTGTAAGACCGCTCTGGGTAATATCCTTAAAAGAATGCATTGCGAACTTTTCAAGTGAGTCCTGGTTCATATAGTCATGCATTATCTTAAGTCTCTCAAGTCCGTCTATCGGAAGCGCCTTGCAGCCAAGTATCTTGAATTTATTCATGATGTCAGATTCGATCTTGGAAAGCCTTGATACTGCCTGTTTTCTGTCTCTCGCCTCAACTCCGAATACAAGATACTTTGATTTAACTATTCCGTTATTTCCCTTTTCCAGCTGATTCCTTAAGTAGTCGGCATATTCCTTACGGACTACGTTAAATTCATCATCCTGATCCGGTATCGAGATCACTTTCTTATACTCTTCCATATCCACTCTCTGATTTATGAAGCAGAACTGGAAATGTATCGTTTCATCAAAGTAATTAAGGAACTGGCAGTATTCTCCAAAGATATGCTGTTTTTCATCATTCTGTGCCAGCTGGTAATTGATATCGAAGAACTGGATCATCCTCGTATAATAGTTCCCCTTTACCCTGCAGAGCCCGTCTGGAAAGATCTGCTCAAAAGGTATCGTATCCAGTGTATTTGGGGGTACCTTCGCTTTATCAATCTTTTCTATTAGCCAGGTAAAAAACCTTGATAACGGATCCTTCGACTCTTCTCCATGGTAGGCGGTCTGATACGTTGGATTTTTTGCCCCCTTAGGGAGCGTCTTACCTGCGGGAGTGTTTCGGGATACCTGATCTGCCATTTTTCCTTATTCCCCCTTTCATATTTAATTTTTCCGCCCTCTGCCTTTCCTTATCTCTCTTTGCAGCCAAGTCATAATATTCATAGATATTCTCCGTCTCTGTAAGTCTTATCTGGGGATAGGCAAAGCGGTGTCTTATAAAGTTAAGCAGGAATTCCTCAAGTGGAAGTCCGTCCTTTTCAACTATTCCGAAAAGAAAAAACGGCGCCATAATCGCAATGAGCGAATAAAACGCCGGTGTTGTTCCTGCTATACTTCTTATAATGAAATATCCTGGGAATCCTGCCACTATACCAAGTCCGAAGCAGATGCACTGCCTCTTCGTAAAGTTCCCTATAAACTTGGTCTTTATGTTGGTAAGATCCTTTGGAACATCTACATAAGCCATTTTTATTTTCCTTTCTCCATGCTCCTAGTTCTGGATTGCAAAAATCTGTTTCGTTATCCCTTCACACTTGAACATGGTATATACAAGCAGTATTGAAATACCTACCGTACTCCAACATGCCTTAGTAAGTAACTTGATTGCTGTGACTCCGCTGTCCGGATCAACAGCTATTGTAGTCGGATCAAAAACATGTGCTACGAGCACACCATATATCGCTACGCATATCATCATCAGGACTGCCTGCATCGCAAGTGCAAACAGATTCTTCAGATACCCCTGTCCTATACTGGATAAATGCCCGTTCGTTATCGTGGCCAGAGGCAGCGGCGCGACCGCACAGTGCAGATATATGGATATCATCCTGGAATAAAGTATTATCGTGATGAGTATTCCCATGAACTTAATAATGAGATCGATAAACCATGTGGATACCGTTAGACTTATAAGTCCTGATACATCACCACTTTCTGCATCCTCATCCATATCCCCGTAATTATCCGTCAGGTACGTAAGCAGCGTTGAACCCTGCGTGTTCTCCGTCGTTATCGTATTAAGCGTTGTAGTCGTTTTTGAGACCATATTTGCACCCAGTCCGAAGAAACAGTTGCATATGGTAAGTGAGTTTGAAATAAACCACGCTGCAACGATAGTCTTAATCAGCCATTTCATAAGAACTGATACAAAATCAACATCTGCCAGATTGTTAGGCTGGATCAGCATCGATATCAGCTCCCACAGAACAACAAAGGTAAAGACGGTTCCCGCTACGGGCAGTGCCACATTTTCCGCTATCTTTTCTATAAGCGTCCATATGGTGCCGCCCTGCCAGGAGTCCGGGGAAGTTGCAAGCTCCGTACTTATCGTGCCTACCTTCTCATTCAGATCAGTAAGCATGTTGTCGAGGTTTGCATAGGCAAGCTCGTAGAATATGTCCCTGAAACCGTTCATAAGCTTCTGGACCGCACTGTCAAACAGTCCGAGAAGAACCGGTGTGAACTGAAACATATCTGAGTCTCCTTAATCTTGTGGCAGCCTGGTGTCGGCTGCCGGTTTCTAAGTTTATAAAGTTGATGGGATAAGATCTGAAAGCTTTGGAACAAGCAGTGCACCAATAAGCATTACTCCCGCACCTGCCATGAACTGTTTCATACCCTGCGACTTTGCTCCGGGGTTATCATTACCATAGCCTTCAAGAAGGTTTACAACACCCAGCACTGCAAGACCACCTCCTACTGCAATGATTACTACTTTGAGAGCTTTAACTCCACTCTGAAGGAAAGAAGTATAATCCAGGAGGGCCACTGCTGTCGAACCCAGTTTGCTGTTCTTCACATAATCAGGACATGTATCCGGATTCAGATACTGCCCTATATCAAGTGACGCTATAAATGAAAGCGCCTTTGCAGATACTGCCGCTTTTGCTGTTGCAAGAACTGCTGCTCCCTTCGAAAGAATAGAAAGCACTGCTCCTGAAAAAGCTGCTTTTGCTGTAGATAGAAGAGCCAGGCTCTTCAGAAAAATATTACTTATCATTTCTTTGTCTCCTTATATTTTTACAAAATAAAAAACAGAGCTACTCTTCGCTCTGCCTTAGTTCTTCTTCAGTTGCATATTCCTCGTTTGCTGCCCTTATAGCTGCATCCATTATATCGTCCGGTACCCTGAGGCCTGATATATCAAGCTCCATAAACTGGGTATCCTTCGGAATCTTCGGTCTGCCATAACTTTCTACATACTTTGCTATATCAAAAGCATTCTTCGGATCTGCATCTGAAAGTTCTTTATACATTTCGTGTTTTGTGATATCCACCTTGTCTGAAAAGAAAGGTCTTACACCACGCACCTGTAATATACATTTGCCGCCATCCATCAGAGCCAGGCGGTCTTGGCTCATAAGCTCCCGTCCAAGCTTCTGATAATTCATACCGTAGGACGGATTATTACCCCTTGTATCAGAGGTATTATAGGTGTCTATTGTTTCCTTACCCAGCACATCTGCCAGGTCTTTCAGTGTAGATTTTTCCTTGCCTCCAAGGAATAAAAAGCTGTCACAGTTACCTTCTATCGTCTCGGCGTTATCTTTATAAATAGCCTTAAGCTGCGCCTTTGACTGAAGGATTATCGACGCTGATATTTCACGGCTTCGAATAGTCGCAATAAGCTTATCAAACTTCGGTATCTGTCCGATATTTGCAAACTCATCAAGGATACAGCGTACATGAACCGGAAGCTTTCCATGATATTTATCATCTGCAATAGTACAAAGCAGATTAAAAAGCTGCGTATACATGATGCTGACAAGGAAGTTAAGTGAATCATCGGTATCAGATATGATAACGAATAGTGCAGTCTTATGAATGCCGATATCTCCAAGATCAAGCTCATCATAAGCTGTTATCTCTCTTATCTCCTGGATATCAAATGGAGCAAGACGAGCACCGCAGCTGATAAGAATGGATTTTGCTGTCTTTCCGGCTGCAAGCTTATACTTCTTATACTGTCTTACTGCAAATGAATCAGGATCAGCCTTTATTCCCTCTTCCTCGTTGCCATTCTCTATATCCTTAAACATAAGATCTATGGCATTTTCAAAAGATTCATCATCTTCTCTTGTTTCAGACGCATCTATCATTGCAAGCAGCGAAACAAAGTTCTGTTCGCTCGGTCTGCAGTAGCTGACTATATAGGCAACCAGTGCTGTAAATAGAAGTCTCTCCGCTTTCACCCAGAAGTCTTCACCAGCCTGTGCTCCCTCTCCCTTTGTATTTGCAATAAGTGTATTTACGAACTTCAGGATATCCTGCTCTGTCTTTATATAGGCAAATGGATTATAGTGAAGCGACTTATCAAAGTTGATTGTATTAAATACCTTTATCTTATATGGAACACGCACCGGATTTCCGGTTTTCTTAGAAAGGATCCTTCCTGATCTGTCTCTCGGGTAGTCTTTATACTTCTTCTTATCGGTCTCACTTAGGTCCTTTTCAAAAAGAAAATAGCCACGGCTCAGCATTGTGCCGACTTCTTCAAGTATAGTTCCCTTTGGATCAGTAACAACCACACTTGAATGCATCTGCATTATGCTCGGTTTAACAAAGCCTCTTGTCTTACCGGCTCCGGAACCACCCACTATAAGTATGTTCTTGTTTCGGTCATACTTCGGATGCGATGGTCTTGTCATACGCAGCCATTCTGAAGCTGTAAGCGGTATGTTGTTCCACTTATTTGGATCCGAATAAGGTTCAAAGTCCTTTTCATTTCCCCACCTTGCAGAACCATACTCCTCACCTTTCCTGAACTGCTTTGCATTCTTCTTTCGAGACTTCATATAAAGATTAAAAAGGATACCGGCTGCCACTCCTCCTAGAAGCGGAATAAGCTTAAAGCTCGGTGCAAAGTAAGGCGGCTGCTGAAATATCTTCGTAAAGCCTTCTACACATTTATCAAGCGTATCAGTCTTTGTGCTTGCCGTCGCAGCCTGAAGAAACTTATTAACAAAGTAAAACAGTATTAAAAATGGAATCAGATCTATAGCAACCCTGTTGGCATTAAGCTTCCCATTTTTCATATATGGCTTAAGTGCTTTCCTTGGAAGTGCCGTAAGGTCACTCAGGATTCCTCTTAGTATCTTGTTACCTGCCATAGCTTTTACCTCGACTGGCTTCTGTTTTTCTGCTTTACTCTCTCTCTCTGCCTGTTTTTATCCTTCTTAGCCACCTGCTCTTTCTTATCTTTTATGGTTTCCTTAAGCGTCTTCTTTTGCTTAGGACTCAGCTCTTTTGCTTTTTCCTTAACCTTTGCCTTTATATCCTCACCAGGAACTACTTCCTTCTCTGCAAGTACTTTCCCTGCATTATCCTTAATTGTAAGACTGACACCATCTACACTTGCTTCCTGCAGCTTATCATAATCAATATCCGTATCTTTAACGAATTCCTGCGAGAATATCTTCTCATTCGAATCATTTACCATTGTGATTTCTTTGGTCATCGCTTTTTGTTCTTCCAGTACCTGTTCCGATGCCATCTTCAAAATCCCGGTAAGCTGATCCACATTTTTGACCTCACAGAATGCTACATAGCTGCAGGTTCCGTCGGCTCTTGGTTTTTCCTGCATATCAATAGGAATATGACTTTTCTTACAGACATCTTTAATTATCTCTGCCGTTCTCTCGTCTGTTACATCCATATGAGCCACATCTTTTCCATCTCTGTTAAAAGATTTAAGTGATCCATGGGTTTCCTTATAGTTGTCTTTTACAAAATCCACAACCTTTGTGAGGATGTTATCCTTTTCCTCCACTGATAGCTGTTTATTCTGCTCTGACTTTCTGCAGGCATCTGCAATAGCCTGGATAATATCTACACTGACTGTAACAACAGCCTTACCTGTTTGAAACGATTCCTGTGTTAATTCATCTACCATGGGCTACTCCTCATCTGTAACATACTCAAAGGTTATATAATCATTTCCATTTGATGATGACTTGGCCTTGGATATGATAATCTGCACATTTCCTGCTTTAAGATCAGCATAAGCATCCTTATCAGCCATAAATTCATCACACATTTCCGTCAGAACCTTACCAGCAAAATAAAAGCTGTCAGGGAATTCCTTAAAGCTGATAACACCACATCTTCCATTTCGTGTCATAATAGCATCCACATCGATTACTGTTAGTACTCGGTCAACAACATCTGCAGTGTGAAGCTGTCTCTTCCCATCATTCATAAGTTCACTGGCAGACTTCTTTCTGGAACGAATATCTGCATAACTCATCTCTCTTTCCTCCTTCCTGTAATATCTATTTGTAAACACCCAAGGGTGATATACACTAAGTTTTGGACTTTTCGTCCAAAGGTTTATCATCTTCCTGCTCCGGGGCAAGAACTAAACTGACCACAAGTATCGTAAGTCCTGCCACTAATATGACTAGCTTCAGCCACGGAGGGAAGTTTTGTATGTAATCCAAGTTCCACATAACTGCTCCTTTCCACGAAAAAAAGCGCCTATGTTTCTCATAGACGCCTTAACGCTGTATTATAACAATATTCTGTTGTTAATTAGCCTTGTTTTTCAAGATAACCTCTGTGAATTATCTTCCGATTTTATGTTCCCACGTTCATCCCGACAAACTGGGATTTATACATTTCCCGTATCATTCCATTCCGATTTCAACAGGCTGTACATACAGGCATCAACAATTCCTTTATTGCTAATATCTGCTTGTCGTAGCGTTCCTTCATAAGTTAAGC
>Ga0256405_10008040_pt1 | contig 15385 bp, 9 predicted proteins | sample RumenRJG_02DNA_FD_189096 | JGI IMG/M metagenome (GOLD analysis project Ga0256405, IMG submission 189096) | Bovine rumen microbial communities from Lethbridge, Alberta, Canada - RJG_02 | ecosystem: Host-associated > Mammals > Digestive system > Stomach > Rumen | place: Canada: Alberta | collected... | reverse complement strand
GGAAAGCGAGGAGATCCGGCTCGGAATATACGATCTCGCCTCCGGGACAACCGCATGGTGCGACGTGACCGATTTCGCCTACGACCGCTACCTGACCAACATCAGCTGGACTCCTGACTGCAAGTATGTGATCATCCAGGTGCTGGACAGGACCCAGAAGCATATGAGGATGAACATGTACCGCGCAACCGACGGAGCCTTCGTCAGGACCCTGCTGACCGAAGACAACACCCGCTACGTCGAGCCTCTGGATCCGGTGTGGTTCCTCAAGGGTACATATTCCTTCATCTACAGGACGAACCACCGAGACGGTTACCGCAATCTCTACCTCTGCGACACGCTTGGCAACGTAAGGCGCCTCACCCCGGTCGATGCCGATGTGGCATATGCCGGAAACGACGGAAAGACAGTATATTACACCTCCGCTGAAGTATCTCCGGTCGAGAACCATCTGTTCAAGGTCCAGGTGTCATTGAAAGGCAGGCGGATGCCGGACGGCAATGCCGGTTCCTTCAAGTTCGGCAGTCCGGCAAGGCTCACCAGCGAAGAGGGATGGCATAACGTTTCACTCAGCGAAGACTGCAAGAAGTTCATCGACTCGTTCAGCAGTTTCAATGTACCGCAGGTCACCAACCTGAAGACCACCGGAGGCAAGCTGGTACGCAACCTCAACATAGCCTCCGATCCGCTGACCCAGTTCAAGACCGGCAAGGTCGTGCTTGGTACCGTGAAAAGCGCTGACGGACGATACGACAATTGGTACAGGATGTTCTTCCCGGCCGATTTCGATTCGACGAAGAAGTATCCGGTCATACTGTATGTCTATGGAGGTCCTCACTCCCAGATGGTCCAGGACAGCTGGCTCGGCCAGGTCCGCATGTGGGAAATGCTTATGGCCCAGAAGGGATACATCGTCTATGTCCAGGACAACAGGGGAACTGAGAACAGGGGCGCCGAATACGAGATGGCGATCCACCGTCAGTGCGGACAGTGCGAGATGGCAGACCAGATGGTAGGCATCGAAATGCTCAAATCGCTGCCGTATGTCGATAAGGACAGGATCGGAGTCCACGGCTGGAGCTATGGTGGTTTCATGACCATCTCGCTCATGACCAACTATCCGGAAACCTTCAAGGTCGGTGTCGCAGGAGGTCCTGTGATAGACTGGAAATGGTACGAAGTGATGTACGGAGAGCGTTACATGGACACCGAAGAGACTAACCCGGAAGGCTTCGCCAAGACCAGCCTCATCGGGAAGGCCAAGGACCTGAAAGGGAAGCTGCTGATCTGCCAGGGAGCGATCGACAACACGGTCGTCTGGGAGCACAGCCTTAGTTTCGTCCAGAAGTGCATCGAAGAAGGCGTCCAGCTGGACTACTTCCCTTACCCTCGGTCAGAGCACAACGTGATGGGCATCTGGAGGGTCCACCTCATGGACAAGGTCACCGGATATTTCGACGGAAATCTCTGATCAGAAGGTACCCAGGATATTGCAGATCAATACTCCCAGGTAATTACCCACTGCATAACCGATTACACCTATGGCGAGTCCCGGAGCGAGGACTCGCTTGTTGTTCATGGATGCAGCTATCATCGGGACGAACGGCGGCGAGTTGATGTATGTCACCGATGCGATGACGGCAGTGTCGGCATCGACATTGAAAAGCCTTGCCGACAGCAACTGCAAGGTCAGAGACACGACTTCCATGAAGAGCAGGAATCCCACTATGAACAACGCACCGGAGAAGTCCATCGCACGGACATTGGCCATGGATGCAACCACGATGCTGAAGATGTATATCAGGTACATTCCCACCTCGTAGCTGTACTTGATCCTTCGGATCGGCTTGATGAACGAAGCAGCTATGCTGAATGTAGTCGCAGAAAGGATGAACCACATCATGAAGGTTCCCGGGATCAGTTTGGAAAGGCCTGCCGCCACCCCGGCGGACAATCCCACGACGACCAGGGTCACCCCCAGCAGTTTCAAGATCTCAACCAGTCCTTCCTTGGACCATATACCCGCATACGGATTCTTCTGCCTGTCCCTCTCGATCTGCGCACGGACTTCGTCGGCATCATTGGATCCCACATCCAATGTCTTGACAGGGAGAAGTTTACGGGCCCATCGGATTCCGAATGCCATGATGAATACCAGATAGGTGAACGACACCATCATGTCGTAGGTGTTCAGGAGGGCATACTGCTGGCCGTCAACGCCAAGCATCTTGCTCACCGCAGCCATATTCACCGTACCTCCGGTAAGGCATGCCGTATACATTCCGGCGATCTTGGGAGCATCAGGGATATGTTTCGCGAAGATCGGATATCCAGCCACGACTGCGATTATGACTGCCAGGAGCCCGGTGATCATGGCGATCAGCTGATCCTTGGTCTCACCTTTCCTGTAGGTGAATGAAAGAAGGATCATAGGGATGGCCATCGGCACGAGGACCGTCGAGAAACTGTTCTGGAACTTCAACAGGGAATCTCCTTCAGGAGTACCTGTAAGCGGGAATATACCCAGGTTGGCTATTATGGCCCCGAGGAAGTACAAGATCAGGATCGGTCCGATCTTGTCCATCCATCTCCACCTTCTGCAACCGTACAGGACTGCCGCCGGTGCAAGGAGATAGAACAAGGCGAGGATTATTTTCAGTATCATTTATTCAGTTATTGGTTCGTACCTTGGAGCAAGTGATTTCATACAGATCCAACCGATCAAGTATGCGAATGCGCAATAGCAGAAGATGATGAAATACCCGGCAGGCTTGCCCTGGAAGCCTAGGAATGTCATTCCGGTCTGGTCGGCATAGTCGAACAGACGTCCGGCTACCTGCTGGAAGAAGAATGATGACAGGCCGGCCGCAAGACCGCAGACTCCGGTTATCGTGGCCGATGCGCTCTTAGGGAAGAGATCGGTTCCTACCGTGTACATATTCGCAGACCAGCTCTGGTGGGCAGCTCCGGCAAGACCGATGCAGATGATAGGGAGCCACGGAGTGAGCTTGCCGAGAGGCTGGGCGAAGAGAACCACGAGCGGGATGAAAGCGAATATGAGCATAGCCCTGAGACGGCAGGCATAAGGATTCTTGCCGGTCTTGTCCATGAATATCGTAGGAAGCTTCCCTCCAAGGATGGAAAGCATCGTAATCAGGTAGAGAGTGAATATGAGTGCCATTCCGAGAGGGTCGGAGGTCTTTATTCCAAACGTGGCGTTGAGGTAGGACGGCGTCCAGAAAAGGAAGAACCACCATACTCCGTCAGTCAGGAACCTGCCGAGGATGAACGCCCAGGCTTCCTTGTGCTTGAGGACCTGGCCGAGGGACATCTTCTTGCCTTCCGTCGCTTCTTCAGCCGCCTGTTTCTTGGCGAACTCCGCATCCGCGACCGCATCTTGCTCTATATAAGCAAGTTCCGCCGCATTGACCATCTTATTCTCAGAAGGTTTCTTGTAAACGAAGATCCAGAATCCCATCCATACGAATCCCAGGGCGCCGATGATGATGAACGCCATTTCCCAACCGCACTTGGCGGCGATGACCGGTATTGTCAACGGGGCGATAAGGGCTCCGATGGATGACCCTGAATTGAAGATCGATGTGGCGAAAGCCCTGTCTTTCTTCGGGAAATACTCTGCGGTAGCCTTTATCGCAGAAGGGAAGTTGCCACCCTCTCCTATCGCAAGTATAGCCCTGGCGAACATGAACATATACATGCTGAAAGTGGATATCAGCAATGCCGCATCGCCCGTTGCATTAAGCAGTTCAAGCTTGGAAGATGCCCCCACATGGTGCTCGGTCGCGATTCCGCAGATGGCGTGGAGGCAGGCTCCCAGGGACCACACGGCGATCGAGACCGCATAGCCTTTCTTGGTGCCGAGCTTGTCGACGATGCGTCCGGCGAACAACTGGGCGAAGGCATACACGATGGCGAACACCGAAGTTATGTTTCCGTAGATCGTGTCGTTCCAGTGGAATTCAGGCTTGATGAACTCGTCCCAGGTAAGGGACAAGACCTGCCTGTCCAGGTAGTTGACCGTCGTTGCAATGAAAATCATCGCGCAGATCACCCACCTGTAATTGGTCATTTTGTCTTTATTCATATTATGTAAATCTGTTGCTGTCAGTTTCAGGAGTGCCTTTCAACAAATATACGAATATTCCAGAAAAAACATTAAATTTGCGAATAAGCTGTCAAGACAGTAACTTTCATCACAATAATCTAAAACTCTTGCATTATGGCACTTTCGCTTACAGACATCATCAAGCAGCAGGTTTCCTCTGCAGCAGGCAATGTTGAGATTCCTGCAGAAGTCAAGAATAAGGTATTGGGCGGTCTTTCCGAGTCAATCCTCGGCAGCCTCACCCAGACCGCGGCAAAGGCAGGCGGCATCGAGCAGGTAAAGGAACTCCTCACCGGCAAGGCATCCGCAGCCAGCAGCCCTATCACCGACCTGGCAGGCAAGCTCTTCACCAACAACATCCTTAAGAACCTGAATCTCGGTTCAGTTCTCGGAAGCAAACTCACAGGGCTTATCCCTAAGATTATCGGCAACCTTGGTGGCTTCATCAAGGACAGGGATGGAGACGGCGACGTCGACCTCAACGACATCCTTCTCTCCCTCGGCGGCACCGGACTCGGCGCAGCTGTAGCCAAGACTGCAGGCAAGAGCATCCTCAAGAATGTTCTCGGAGGTCTCTTCAAGAAGTAAACCTTCTCTACTGGAAGAAACAAGGATGGCCGGCTTTCAACCGGCCATCCTTTTTATAAAAACTTAACTATGGAAAACGCATCCGGCTGTCATAGTGGCCGGACGACTTTTATTCCAGCGAGATTGGTTCTGGAGGAAATGTATCCTGCGATCGACTTCGGATCGATGATGACCTTCCCCGCTGCCTGGGAGGCATGGATGAATCCTACCTTTCCGTCCTTGACATAGGCGATGGCGACGTGCGCGATATCCAGACCTTCGACGGCGGATACGAAGCAAATGATGTCTCCAGTCTTTATCTTGTCCTCGATCCCGGCAACTTTCGCCTTGGGAATATATGTCATCGGCGTCCGGTTCAGTTCGGCTTCCGTATCTGATATCTTCTTGAGGGCAAGTGCCGCCCTTGGGATATTCCGCGCATTCCCGAGCTGCTTGTAGGACTCCGGATGGGTCGACATGTAACTGATCGGATGGTCATAGACCTCTCCGCCCAGATCCATGGTGATGTCCTTCAGGACATTGTCCTGACGGCGGATCCATTCTGTGGTGTAATGTATCCTGTCTCCATATCCCCAAGGCCCGTCGCAACGGTATCTTGTAGATGCCACCTTCCAGGCGAACTGGACGAAATCAGGGCATCCCCTGTTCTCCTTCACGGTCAGGGCAAGGTCGAAGCAAGTCTCGACGAACAGGATGCAGTCGGTCTTGGTGAGATATATCCTGAGCTGCTCGTTCACCGGATCCGTGTCCAGGGTTCCGGCGACATAGGGCGTCCCCATCAGCTTCAGGGCTGCGTCCACCATCAAAGCGGACGTCTGGACATCAGGGGTTTCAGCCTTGATGCCATGGAGCTCGCCGAGCAGTTTCACCGCCAGGTCCTGGTCAGCCTTGGGTGAGACATAGAAGGTCTGCGCACCGGCTGATATGCCTGACAGCACCACGGCGAGGCAGGCAAGGATTCTTGTCATCATTCTCATACCCGGGACAACAACAAGAATCTTGCCTCGCCCTCATCAATAATCCTTGGATTTTCCATCCACTATCGCCTGGAAGGAATATGCTTTATCTCCGAGGGTGCAGCCTGCCGAATACGCGCCATCCACGTAGGAGAACTTTCCTTCTGTTCCTGAATAGAAAATATCCCACAGTTCCCAGTCTTCGAACCTGATGCTGAATCCGTCATATACATTCCTGATCAGGCATGGTTCCTTGAGGCACACCGTCCCCTCGTCGGCATCGACCACAGGAACGACCTTGACACTGTTATCGACGTGGACGTCCCCGAGATAACCAGAGTTGCGGAAGACGGACACCGGATATTCATAAGTCCCGGTCATCGGAGAACGGCCTTTCAAGTATCCGTCAAGATAATCGAGCAATGAGTCGAACCGCTCGAACCTGAAAGTCTTGTCCGAAGCATCGTATACGCTTTCCTTAAGATAGACGTGGCCGAAAGTATCCCAGCGGAAATCGAAACAGAACGATGTCTTCCCGAGGACAAGTTCGTAATTGGTCAGGTTCACGGGCACAGGGGTGTCTGGATCGTCCGGATCCGTGACGGATTTGCCATTGTAGCTTGTGTACGGGTCGGAAGCCTTGCGGCCGGAAACATCGATGTCTCCCATCGCGCAATATTCAGGGATAATGGTCCTTTCCTCAGATACGACCCTCAGGCCATAGTCCGGGAAGTGCTGGGAATACCTGTCCCATGCATACGCGGCATTCTGGTTGCCGGTCATGACATAATGGACATCTACGACCCGGGGCGCAGCGCCGTCTCCCCATACCGCATTCTCGGTACGGGTGCTCGCAACGGTACCTTCATCCCTATCCCAGCTTATGAATCCGATCCTGACTGTCGAGGATGAAACACCGCCGTAGTTCTTCAGAGGATTGGTCACCAGCAGGAAATGGTCTCCTGCATACATCTTCTCAAGTGACAGTCCTTTCTGGTAGGCTCCGTTCCTGATGAATGACGACATGTCGCCGCTGACCCTGTAGTAGAAATAACCCAAACCTGTGGCAACGTTCCCTTCCGGGAAACGCATGCCTCCCCACGACTCTTCCGCCGAGCCTTCGACAGTCCTCGTAAGGGAATAGTCAGCAGTCACTTCTGTCCTTTCCCAGGAAGAACCGGTCATCGAGATCGCCAGGTCAACCTTGTACGGTACCCCGCAAGTCCTGGCTATCTTGTCCTGGTCCGTAACCGTATTCGATCCGAAAGAGAAACTGACCGGTTTCGTCCTGGCGGCAAGGTTGGTTACCGAAGGGTTCCCTGTAGTGTAATCAGGAAGCTCGCTCCGTTCCAGATAGATGTAACCATTTGAATCTGAAGTTTTTTCATAGGTATTCCCGGCCTGGTCGGCAAATTTCACCGTACAATCCGGGATTATTACGGGTCCCGGTCCGGAGACCAGCAGGGCTGCGCCTCCAGAGAACGGGTTCACATACTCGAAAGTCGTATCCTTCTTCTCTCCCACCAGCCTCACCTTGGCGAGTACCCTGACAGGGGTGACGTTGTACCGGTTCGGATCGACCTCATCCAGATACACGGAGTCCCGGATAGATGAGGCCTCCGCCGTTTTGCCGTCGGAGCCTCGCAGGTATTTCATGAAATCTGTTTCTGAAACAGCCGTCTTCGGCCAATAAGGATAGTCTTCGAGGTCATAGACTCCGTTGCCTGGGTTGGCCAGCCCGGGATCGCCGAGGACCAGTGATTTCCAAAGTTCATAAGCAGACTGGCCTGCGGTTCCGTCTTGACCGTCCTTTCCGTCCGCACCGTCTTTGCCGTCAGTGCCGTCTTTTCCATCGGAGCCGGTTGCCTTCGCCAGTCTGGTCCATGTACCTCCACCGTCGTATGAAACATACCAGTATCCGTCTTCGATCTTCAGGGCAGGTGTTGCACCGTCTGCACCATCCGAACCGTCTGCACCATCCTTGCCTGAAGCCGGCTTTCCGGTGTCTGTCGAGCCGATCCACCAGTTGCCGTTGTCGCCGATATAAGGGCTCTGGCCGTCGATTCCGTCTTTACCATCCTTGCCGTCCTTACCATCCTTGCCGTCGGCGCCTCGCAAATAATCGAAGAAATCCTGCACAGTGGTCCTCTCTGGATCCCATTTCGTTCCAGGATGCTTCGGATCTTCAAGGCCATCTTCGGAAATCACGTCCTTGACCCAGAGTTCGTAAGCGGAATAACCGTCACCGTCCTTCCCGTCTTTTCCGTCCTTTCCGTCCTTTCCGTCCTTTCCGTCCGCTCCCGAAGGTCCCGTAGCCGGCACGCCGGTATCCGTGAAGCCTATCCACCAGTTGCCGTTCGAGCCGACGAACGGAGTCTCTCCATCGTCTCCCTTGTCTCCTTTGGAATATGCCAGCTTGTTCCAGGTCATTCCGCCGTCATAGGAAACATACCAGTAAAGGTCATCGTCTATCTTCAGGACGGGGGTTACGCCGTCATGGCCATCCTCGCCATCCGCTCCGGCAGGACCCGTGGCCTGGATGCCGGTGTCATGGTCTCCGATGAACCAGTTGCCGTTGCTGCCGATCCTCGGAGTCTCTCCGTCGGCTCCGTCTTTGCCGTCATCGCCTCTGGCCCTGCCGAGACAGCTCCAGGTCTCACCTCCGTCATATGATACATACCAATTGTCCGAATCAATCTTCAAGGCAGGGGTCATCCCGCCGGTTCCGGTGAGGAATAAGAAGAAATCGTGTTCGGAGCAGTTCTCGGCGGTGTACAATCGCCCGTTGACGTCTGTCATCGAGCCGGCGGCGAGAACGGCTGCCTTCCAGACCTCATATGCCGAAAGACCCGCGGCACCGTCATCTCCCTTGTCACCTTTATCACCTTTGTCGCCTTTATCGCCCTTGTCTCCCTTTTCGCCTCGGGCTTTGATCCCGGTGTCGGTGTCTCCGACAAACCAGTTTCCATTGTCACCCACATATGGCACCAGGCCGTCAGCTCCTTTGCTCCCGGACAGGAACAGATAGAAATCTGCAACCGAAGTCCTTGTCTTATCCCATTGGCTGCCAGGATTATGAGGATCCTCTACCCCGGCCGAGACATAGTCGACCCAGAGCTCGTAAGCCGAAAGGCCGTCATTGCCTTTGTCTCCTTTATCACCCTTGTCTCCTTTATCACCCTTGTCTCCTTTTTCGCCCTTTTCGCCATCCTTACCTTTCAGATAAGCGAAGAAATGAGCCATATCCGTCTCTCCGGTATAATCTATCAGCTTATCCTTAACGGCATTGACCCATACCTCATAAGCCGAGAACCCATCTTTTCCGGGATTCCCCTGAGGTCCCTGCTCACCTTGCGGGCCTCTCGGCATCGTCACTTCCAGAGTATTGCAGGAGACGAGGGCTGCCAGACCTAGGGCAACCGCCGCCATAACATTGATAATCCTTTTCATATCGTTTTGAATATTAACTACTATTTGATCAGATAATTCCAGAGGAGTTCGGAAGTGACCCTCTCGATGACCACCTTGCGGTCACCCCGGCGAGCCTCGTCAGATGCCGAAGATGACACAATGGCCACACGTTTGCCGAAGCCGCGGCTGACAAGCCTGGATGCAGGTACTCCCCTGTCGATCAAGGCATTGCGGACCGCGTTTGCACGAGCCTCCGAAAGTACGTCGTTGTAGGCGTCGGTTCCCTTGGAGTCCGTATAACCAGCTACCAGGAACTTCTCGTCCGGGAACCTTTTGAGGACATCCGCGATCTCATCCAGGATTGCACGGGAGTCCTCGGTTATCGTAGCCTTGTCGAAGTCGAAGTTGACGTTGTCCATCATCTCGGCTATCGTCATCTCCACAGGAACTTCCTTGACGACTTCCCGGACCACTTCGACCGGGACTTCTTTCACTACCTCCTTGATCACTTCAGCCGGACCGGCGATCATCAAGCCCGGATAATCCTTGGCACACGCGAGTCTCTTGTCGTTTCCTCCCAGCCTGTATATGATGCCCGCGGAAGCCTGGGCGAAGTTCGCACCTTTGTTTCCGAAAGACTTCAGGAACTGGCCCTGGACACGTACTCCGAAACGATTGCTCATCCAACCGACAACTCCGATCCCGGCAGAGAGAGGGAAAAAGCTGTCGGTATCGAACGTGAAACCCTTGTTCCACGCATCCTCCGCTTTCCAGACGGCCTCCTTCGTGACATCCCCCTGGAACTGGCCGAAATATGAATTCGGAAATGTCTTGCGGTACCAGTTGATGCCCACCCTAAAGAAAGGCTGGATCCATTCGCTGGAAGTAAACGGTCTGAACTGCAGCCCCGGACCGGCCATGGCGGACCAGCCCCGGACCAGGCTCTCGGATTGGTAGTATCTCGCAAGGCCGAATGTACCTTGCAAGTCAGCATAAAGCCACTTCCGGAGTTCCTTGGCGGCATACATATCCGCTCCTCCATATAGGAGTCTCTCCTCCAGAGTGAACAAATAGTCACCTCCCGCGGTCTGGTGGAAATCGGTCACAGAAGTCCTGGTAAGGTTCATCAGCGAACCACCGATACCGAATTCCCACGACGCGGGGTGTTCCTGGCAGAGCGCTCTCAAAGGGCACAGCGCCAGCAGCATGACGGCCGCAGCCGTCTTGTACAGAAAGATTTTCATAAGTCCCGATAACTTGTAATTTAGGATTGTTTATTTGAGTGAGTACTCAGTCAGGTTCTGTATTCCCGGGATACCGTAATATGCGGACACGATGTCCCCCTTGAGGAATATCTTCCTGCCCAGGAGTTCAGGATGGTCCACGAGGTTGAGCGCATCCCTGAAATCTCCTTTGGACAACTGCACGGACATGCAGGAGCTTTTCTCCGAGACGGAAGTACGGGCGGCAATCGCCAGGCAGGTCATGGAAGAGAACGGAGCTGCGAATGAAATGCCGTTGCCGGCCGAGGTCAAGTCGCCGCCCACGATATAACCGCACACCCAGACTCCTTTCTCTCCGGCCTTTTGCATAGCCTGGCCGACCCCGTATGCGCTTGCCATGCTGGAACCCGCATCGGAAGCCCCGGAACCGATTTCATAATCCTCGCTGCTCCAATACCTGAGAGTGTCAACGACTATGGACAATGATGCCGTTGTACCTGAAGAAGGGCCTTCTCCGGGGCATGATATCCCCATCGTCAGGATCTCCCTGGGACCCAGGCTCCTGGTGAACAGTTTTTCCGAGACGCCGCCATCCTGGAGCCACACTGAGACATCTCCCGGATTGAAATAACCTATCCTGGTCTCCGACTTCCCGTAGTCCAGGTCTCCATCACTCGAGGAGGCATACAGACCTCCCCGAGGATATGCAGCGGCGAAGTCGTCACCGATCCGCAACCGCAGTCCGGAATTGAGCTGGGTGCAATTGAACACTACCTTCGTGTTCGTCCCTGCCTGCACTACCACAGCTTGTTCGTCGCCGAACTGGGGAGAATTGAAAGCAGGAGCTTCAAACTTGCAGGACAATACCTTCAGGGTATATGTTCCTGGATTGACGAGCATGGTTTCCGGAGAATCGGAATATGATCCGTCATACAGGACTTCGCCTCCGGAATTCCTGATTTGGAGGATGAACGAGTCGGTGTCCGGCATCTCCGTAAGCGCACGGGTGGACATCCTTGGATCGAAATGCCACGCCAGTGTGCCCTGGGCCTTTTCTGCCGGGAATTTGTTGCAGGAAACCCATAATAAGGCGGACAAGATAGCCGCCAGGAACAATAGTCTGGAAAGAAAGGCGGATAAAGTCTTCATAGCTGGTAGAAAGTTTACGGACCGCACCGTTGCGATCCGTCTGCAAAAGTATGCGAAGCAAACTTCAGAAACATACAGAAACAGCAAATCTTTCCACCAAGAAACTTCAGTTGCCGTTTATTATCATAAAAAAGATAAAAATTCACGAGGCAATCGCATTCACTGCGATCGCCCCGCTACTTAACCTAAACTTAAACTATGAAAAACTTCACCCCAAATATACAAAATCTTTTAATATCCGCTACTATCCGAGACGAATTTTTGCATATTTGAGCAATAATATTTTTTCTCCGTATCCATCGAATACTATTTTTGCTTTCAAATCCGGCACTGAACCTGTGATTTCCATGATCCGCCCGAAACCGAACCGGTTGTGTTCTATCCTCTGACCAGCCTTCAATTCCGTCATCGGTACCGGGATGAACTCCTCGTCAGGGATCTTTGGAGGAAGCGGGCGGTTACGCAGGGATTCGATAGTCCGCGATGCCGGTGATACCGGAGGCTTCGGGGCGACGGTGCTCCTGGATTTGAACGCATTTCTCCTGCTGCCGAAACCGGTGAAGGACCTGCGGAACGGATAGTCTTCGTCGTCTTCCAAACTGCTCTCGGGTTCTTCCTTACGCAACGGGTTGGCTATGAAAGCCGGATCGATCTCCCGAAGGAATCGGCTTGGAGAATTGGACTCATGCTTTCCGTTTCGCATCCTGGTCTGGGCATAGGACAGATAGACTGCTTCCTCCGCCCTGGTCATCGCGACGTAGAACAGCCGTCTTTCTTCCTCGATGTCGGTCGGAGTGGACAGCATGCCGCCCGAAGGGAAAAGGTTCTCCTCCATCCCGGCCACGAACACATAAGGGAATTCGAGCCCTTTGGCGGAATGGGCGGTCATAAGGGCTACCCTGTTCCGGGCATCTTCCTCATCAGTGGAATCAACGGCAGTGAGGAGCGATATGTTTTCCAGGAATTCTCCCAGCGTAACCAGAGGGAAGGTCACTTCGGTTTCATCGACGATCTGGCTTTCTTCCTGGATTTCCTGGAGATACTCGTTCTGCCTCTCTTCAATGAAAGCCGTCACGCTGTTCAGCAACTCTTCGACGTTGGATGCCCTGGACTGGCTCTCTATGGACGGATCGGACTTGAAATGTGCATGCAGGCCGCAGGCATCAGACAATGCGGCAGCGAGTTCCGAAGCATCGGTATTCCCAGCCTTGGATGCGAAAGTGCCAATCATGTCGCAGAAACTGCGTATCCTGGCCACTGCAGGAGCCTTCAAGCCGTATTCCGCAAACTTTTCCGAATATGCAGCCTTGAACATGGACGTTCCCAGGTCGCGGGCCATCGCTGCCAACGCGCCCAGAGATGTATCACCTATGCCGCGTGATGGCGTATTCACAACCCTTTTGAAGGACTCGTCGTCATGGATGTTGACGACCAGCTTGAAATATGCCATCATGTCCTTCACCTCGGAACGCTCGAAGAAGGAGTTCCCCGAGTAGATCACATACGGCAGGTTGCGCTTGCGCAATGCCTCCTCCAGGGCCCTGGACTGCGAATTCGTACGGTAGAGGATCGCGAAATCCTGATACTTGGCGTGATCCTGCTGCATCCTTGCGATTATCTCCGAAGCTATCCGGAGCGCCTCCTCCTGTTCCGAGAAACTGCACAGGATCCGGATCTTCTCCCCTGTTCCTCCGACCGCCACGCAGTTCTTCGGGATCCTGTTCTCATTCTTGGCTATCAAGGAATTGGCAGCATTTACGATATTCGCAGTTGAGCGGTAATTCTTCTCCAGGCGGAACACCTTGCACTCTGGATAGTCCTTCCTGAAATTGAGGATGTTTTCGATCTTCGCACCACGGAAGGCGTATATTGACTGGGAATCGTCGCCGACCACGCAGATGTTCCGCTGAATCTCAGTCAACTTCTTGAGTATCAGATACTGGGCGAAGTTGGTGTCCTGGTATTCATCCACCAGGATATAGTCGAAACGGGATGCCAGGGACAACTTCGCCTCGGGATTGTCCCGAAGCAGGATGTTCATGTTCAGGAGGATGTCGTCGAAGTCCATCACGCCGCTGTTCCGGCATTTTGAAGCATACAGTGAATATATGTCACATATCCGGGGTTTGCGGGAATGCATGTCCTTTTCCAGTGCCTGGCGGTTGTTCCTGTACGCCACATCCGTGACAAGGTTGTTTTTCGCCAGCGATATCCTCGCAAGGACGTCCTTCGGCTTGTAAACCTTGTCGTCCAGGCCGAGTTCCTTGATGCAGGCCTTGACCGCGCTCACCGAATCACCGGTATCGTAGATAGTGAAGTTTGAAGGATATCCCAGGGACTGGGCATATTCCCTCAGGAATCTTACGAATATGGAATGGAAAGTGCCCATCCGGAGCCGCCACGCACAGCGCTTTCCCACCATCAGGGCGATCCTCTCCTTCATTTCATTCGCCGCCTTCTTCGTGAAAGTCAGTGCCATAACCCTGGAAGGATCGACTCCCCTCCCTACCAACAGGGCGATCCTGCTGGTCAGCACCCTGGTTTTTCCCGCCCCTGCTCCTGCTACTATCAGCACCGGTCCGTCAACACAGCTTACCGCCTCTCTCTGTTCGTCGTTAAGCCCTTCGAAAATAGCATTTCCAATGTTTTCCATAATGGTACGAAATTACGGATTTTTCATGAAAAATGAGTACATTTGTAAATTGAAAAAGAAAAAACTATCAACCCAAAAAATAATGTCAAACAAAATCTATTTGAAAAAGGGTCTGAACATTCCGATAAGCGGAGAAGCAGCCCTCGAAACAAAGAAAAAGATCGTGCCTGACGTTGTAGCCGTGAAGCCTACGGACTTCAAAGGTTTTTCCCCGAGACTTCTCGTAAAGGAAGGGGACAAGGTTCTCGCAGGATCTCCAGTTTTGGCAGACAAGCAGAACCCTGACATCCTCCTCACGTCTCCGGTCAGCGGAACCGTGAAGGAAATCGCCAGGGGTGAGAAGAGGAAGCTGCTCGCGGTCCTGGTAGAATCCGACGGAGAAAGACAATCCGTGGACTTCGGCGCCAAGGATCCTTCCGGACTTACTGCCGGAGAAGTCAAGGGAACCCTTCTCAAGAGCGGTCTGTGGCCATCCATCGTACAGAGACCTTACGGAATCATCGCCGATCCGGCCGTGACGCCCAAGGCAGTTTTCGTATCCGCATTCTCGACCGCTCCTCTTGCTGCCGACTGCGAATACGCCTTCAAGGATGAACTCGAGGCTGTCCAGGCGGGTATCACCGCAATGTCCAGGATAGCGAAGGTCCACGTGTGCGTCAACAGCGAATCTTCCATATTCGCAAAGATCAGCGACGCTACCGTGCACACCGTGGTCGCCAAGAAGCATCCTGCCGGCAACGTCGGAGTCCAGATCAGCCATCTCTCCCCTATCAAGAAGGGAGAGACCGTATGGACTCTGAACCTGCTTTCCCTCGCCGCTATCGGTAAGCTGTTCAAGACCGGAAAGCTTGTCCTCGACCGCAAGGTCGCTGTAACAGGACCTGCAGCCAAGGAGCCTGCCTACTTCGAGGCACTCCCTGGAACGCCGGCAAAGGCACTGGCCGGACAGCTTGATCCGGAAGTCGAGGTACGATTCATCAGCGGTGACGTCCTCTCCGGCGAGAGTATCGGAGCTGACGGATACCTCGGTTTCTTCGACAACCAGCTGACCCTCATCAAGGAAGGCCGCGAAAGAGAGATTCTAGGCTGGGCGAATCCTCTCAGGTTCAACCAGTTCAGTTCTTCGATGGCCTATTTCTCCTGGCTCCTTCCTAAGAAGAAGTACAATATGGACACCAACACCCACGGCGGAGTGCGCGCATTCGTCTGCTCGGACGTTTACGGCAAGGTGCTGCCGATGGACCTGTTCCCTGTCTATCTCATCAAGGCTTGCCTCGCA
>Ga0256405_10008039_pt1 | contig 15386 bp, 10 predicted proteins | sample RumenRJG_02DNA_FD_189096 | JGI IMG/M metagenome (GOLD analysis project Ga0256405, IMG submission 189096) | Bovine rumen microbial communities from Lethbridge, Alberta, Canada - RJG_02 | ecosystem: Host-associated > Mammals > Digestive system > Stomach > Rumen | place: Canada: Alberta... | reverse complement strand
ACCGGTCCCCGCTGTTCGCCGGATACGGGTGGTTTGCGTCCCTGGCCATTCTCGGCGGCGCGGCGCGGTATGCGGACCGGGAGACTGCCTTTACACGCCGGATGGCGAGGAGCAGCTTCGGGCTGTATCTGTTCCACTATCTGGGCATCTCCGCCGTCGCCCTGTTCCTGGCGAAGCCGGGGCGGGTGTCTCCGGCGGCGGCGTATCTTCTCAGCGCGCTGGCCGGATTCGGCGCGGGCTGGCTGCTCGGCGCGCTGATTCCGCGTATCCCGGTCCTGCGGTGGTGCGTCATGGGAATCGAAAAAAGGAAGAGCGGAGAAGGAAAGGAGGAGGCGCATGTTCGGGGATAATCTCGCGCAGCTGAGAAAGCTGAGACATCTGACCCAGGAGGACGTGGCGGAGCGGATCGGCGTGTCCCGACAGGCCGTGGCCAAATGGGAGGCAGGAGAGACGGTGCCCGATCTGATCCGGTCCCGGGAGCTGGCGGAGCTGTTCGGCGTCAGTCTGGACGATCTGGCCGGAAGCGGCCCGGAGGACAACATGGGGCTGGGCGTGCCTCCCAAGGGCAAGCACATCTTCGGCGTCGTGACCGTGGGGGAAAAGGGACAGATCGTGATCCCCGCCCGGGCTCGGAAGACCTTTTCCATCTCCCCCGGCGACCGGCTGGTGGTGCTGGGCGACGAGGGGCAGGGACTGGCTCTGATCAAAACGGACGGATTTCTCGCCCTGGCCGAGCGGATCGGACGGATGGTGAAAACGGACGACGAAACTGAATAGAGAACCCACTCCGCGGCCGAATCCCGATCCTTTGCGAATCGGGACGGACGCGGGGCGTTTTTCCGTCCTCCGCGCTTGACAGAAGGTCCCCACGCGGGTATAATGAAGCCGAACGGACCCGAACAGTGAAGAAAGGGGATTGAAAGCATGAAAACGAAAGTACCGGCTCCCTGGACGCCCGTGCGTCTGACAATGGAGGGGAACTGCGTGACGGCGGCGGTGTGGGGGCGCGAATACGTGTGGGAGAACTCCCTCCTCCCCGTGTCCATCCGCACGGCGGGAGAGGAGCTTCTGTCCGGACCCGCATGCCTCCGGGCTTCCTTCGACGGGGAAGAGAAGCCCTTTGAGAACATATCCTTCCTGCCCATATCGGCGGACGAGGACCGGGCGGTGTTCACGGTCTGCGGACAGGCGGGCAACATCCTCTGCAACATCCGCTGGACCGTGGAATACGACGGATTTCTGGAAATGGCCCTGAGCGTGATCCCCTACTGGAGCTTCTGGGGAGTCAGCCCCGTGGCGCTGGACGGCCTCTCTCTTCGTATCCCGTTCAGAAAGGAGCGGTCCTCCCTGTTTCACTACTGGCCCACGGAGCAGTACGACGGTCTGGCCAGCGGCGCGGTTCCGGAGGGGGGCCTGTCCTGCGGCTTCAAGCCCTATGTCTGGTGCGGATGGGAGTTCGGCGGACTGGGCATCGCCGCGGAAACGGACGAGAACGTTGCCCTGTCCGAGGGATCTCCCTGCATCACCATCCGGGAGGAGGGCGGCGGCCGGGTCCTTTGCTGGAATCTGCTGGAGAAGCGGCCCGAGGCCTGGGAAGGACGGGAGGACACCTGGTCCGACGCGCTGGAGCCCGTGGATTACGTGTTCGGGATCCAGGCCACCCCCGTGAAGGAGCTGCGCCGGGACCGGGGAGAATTCCGCATCGCCCATGTGAGCTACACCTGCGACGATCAGTTCCTCGCCCCGGGTGAGGACGGCGAGACCCTTCTGGACAAATTCAGAAAGTGCGGCGTCACCTGGATGATCTTCCACGAGTCCTGGAGCGCCATGCAGAACTACGGCCAGGCCGTTGAGGAGGAGCGGTTCCTGCGGTGCGTGGAGGAGTGCCACCGGCGCGGGATGCGGGTCATGGCCTATTTCGGCTACGAGTACCCCACCAATGGGCCGGAATGGTTTGAGAAGAGAAACGAGTATCTGCTCCGCAATCCCCGGGGACACTACACCGGCGGCTGGCAGAGGCACAATCCTCCCCAGCGGGCCTACATGGTCTGCTATGCGGGCGGCTACGCGGAGGGGATGCGCGAACGGGTCCGGTACGCCATGGAGCACTATCACCTGGACGGCATCTACACGGACGGGACCCACGTGCCCTGGGCCTGCGCCAACGAGGTCCACGGATGCGGCTATACCGACCGAAACGGCGTCCGCCATTCCACCTATCCCATCTTCGCCGCCCGCCGCCACGCCCGCGCCCTGTACGAGCTGGTCCACGGCATGGGCGGAGTCATCGACACCCATCAGAGCTCCTGCCTCATGGCGCCCACCCTGGCCTTCGCCGACAGCTTCTACAACGGCGAGAGTATTCAGGAGAAGCTGAAGGAGGGCTTTCTGGAGTTTCTCAATCTCCCGGCCTTCCGCACCGAGTATATGGGGAAGAATCTCGGGCTGTTTCCCCAGCTTCTGGCCTATACGGACGACCGCATGTCCATCCGCAAGGCGGCGTCCCTGTCCCTGATCCACGACGTCCTGCCCCGGCCCGGCACTGTCGCCGACGCGGAGGTGGTGTCGCCCTTCTGGAAGGCTCTGGCGGACTTCGACTCCGGCAACGCCCTGTGGCATCCGTACTGGGAGGAGGACTGCCCGGTGAAGCCCCTGACGGAGAACGTCTGCTGCTCCGTGTACGAGAAAAACGGCCGGTATCTCTGCGCCGTGTCCTCCTTCAACGAGGGGACGGACACGGTGGAGCTCCGGTTGCCCGGCCCGGCACAGCTGGTCTCCATGGCTCCCGGCATGGGAAAGGCGCGGATCGAGGGGGACCGGCTGATCCTCGATATCAAGGCCTTCGAGCCGGAGCTCGTCGGGCTGACGTTCCGAAAGACTGAATAACAATCAGACAAGGAGATAGGACATGATTCAGAAAACCGATACGTCCCTGACCCTGCGCTTCGGCCACGAGACCGTCCGCGTCGAAGCCTGGGGACGGGGGATCCGCGTCCGCGCCGTGCCCATGGGACCGATCCCGGATAAGGACTGGGCCCTGGATCTGACGCCGCCCGCCGCGGAGGCCGCTGTGACGGACCGCTCGGTGGAGTGCGCCGGGATCCGCTGCGAGGTCGAGGGGGACCGTCTGCGCTTCTTCTCCGGGGACCGGCTTCTTCTGGAGGAGCAGAGCTATCCCTGGCCCCTGCATGAGCGCGCCCGGAGCTACAAGACCCGGGAGGGCTCCCCCACCTTCGCCGCCACGGTCCGGTTCGAGGCCTCGGACGGGGAGGTCCTGCACGGCATGGGGCAGTACCGGAACGCCCGGTATAATCTGAAGGGATGCTCCCTGGAGATGGCTCACCGCAACTCCCAGATCTCCGTGCCCTTCCTGCTGTCCAGCCGGGGGTACGGCTTCCTCTGGAACAATCCCGCCGTCGGCAGGGCGACCTTTGCCGAAAACGTCACCGAATGGCGTGCCGAGGCCACCGCCTGCGTGGACTACTGGATCACCGCCGCCCCGACGCCGGGGGAGATCCTTTCCAACTACGCCGACGTGACCGGACACGCCTCCCCTCTGCCCGAGAGCCTTCTGGGACTCTGGCAGTGCAAGCTCCGCTACCGGACCCAGGAGGAGCTTCTGTCCGTGGCCCGGGAGTACCGCCGCCGGGGGATCCGTCTGGATTCCATCGTCATCGATTTCTTCCACTGGATCTGGCAGGGGGACTGGAGCTTCGACCCGGAGTACTGGCCCGATCCCGCCGCCATGGTGAAGGAGCTGAAGGACATGGGAACCCGGCTCATGGTGTCCGTCTGGCCCACCGTGGATCCGCGCTCGAAGAACTACCGGACCTTTGCGGAAAACGGATGGCTGGTCCGGACGGAGCGCGGCCTTCCCTTTGAGATGAACTTCCTTGGCCAGACCTCCTTCTACGACGCCACCAATCCGGAGGCGAGGGAGTTCGCCTACAGCCTTCTGAAGGAGAACTACGGACAGTACGGCATCGACATGTTCTGGCTGGACGAGGCGGAGCCGGAATACGCCGTGAACGACTACGACCATTACCGCCACTACATCGGCTCCTCCCTTGAGACCGGCAACATCTACCCGCGGATGCACTCCATGATGGTGTACGACGGGCAGAAGAAGGACGGGGTGGGTGACATTCTGAACCTGGTCCGGTGCGCCTGGGTGGGCTCTCCACGATACGGCGCGCTGGTGTGGAGCGGAGACATCGAGTCCTCCTTCCGGGAGATGAAGGTCCAGCTGAGAAACGGTCTGAACATGGGCGTGGCGGGCATCCCCTGGTGGATCTCGGATACGGGCGGCTTCTACGGCGGGAATATCGAGGATCCCGTGTTCCGGGAGCTGCTGGTCCGGTGGTTCGAATGGGCGGTGTTCATGCCGATCCTGCGGATGCACGGAGACCGTCAGCCCAATCAGGGCTCTTTGGCGCACGACACGGACCACGGCGGCGGCTTCTGCTCCTCCGGGGCCTCCAACGAGCTGTGGAGCTTCGGGGAGGAGGTTTACGGGATTCTCCGCCGCTGGCTGGACATCCGGGAGGAGCTGAAGCCCTACATCAAAAAGACTGCGGACGAGGCAGTGAAGACGGGCCTTCCCATGATGCGGGCCATGTACCTCACGTTCCCGGAGGATCCGGTCTGCTGGACGCTGGAGGATCAGTACATGTTCGGCCCGGACTATCTCGCCGCACCCGTCACGGAATACGGCGCCCGGACCAGGAGGGTATACCTGCCCGCCGGAACCTGGGAGCCCATGGAGGGCGGTCCCGTCTTTGAGAGCGCAGGAGAGTGGATCACCGCCGACGCGCCGCTTGACCGGATGCCCGTGTTCCGCCGGATCGGATGACGAAGCCCGGATAAACGAAAACCGGACCTGCCTGTTTCCCGGAGAGGGAAGAGGACGGGTCCGGTTTTATATGTTCCTGCGTGGGGAAGGGAAACGCTCCGCGATTCCGGAAGGGTCAGCCGCTTCCGCGGGGAGACACGGCGGCTATGTTCAGTCCGTTACGGCAGGCGGACGTTTCGGATATGGCGTCCGTCACCCGCCAGCTCCAGACAGGGCGCGGAGAGGGATCCGGGATGCCGGTCCAGCCGGATGACGGTGATGCCGGTGAAGGGCAGATGAAACGCGGCGCAGGTATAGGGGAACGTCAGATTCAGAATGTGCCCCATGGCCGCCGAGGAGGATCCCCCGTGGCTGAAGAGGGCCACCGTCGTCTGCGCGTCGTCGTCCCGGACGCACCGGTAGTACGCACCCTCCCGGACATAGCCCAGGGAGGCCAGCCACCGGTCCGTCCCTTCCTCCACCAAACGGACCGCCTCCGCCGCCCGGTTGTTCCGGTAGAAGGGATGCTCCCGCCAGTTCTTCTCCGTCAGGTCCCAGCCGGTCCGGACCAGCTCGTCCGCGACGTGCCAGGGATGGCCGTCCGCGAAGATCTCCTCCCCGTCCACGGAGCCCCAGGAGATCTCGTGCATGAATTCCAGAACCTCCGGCTCGATTCCCAGCACCTCCGACGCCGCCTCCGCCGTCTGACGGGCGCGTCCCTGGGGAGAGGTGAAGATTCGGACGATCCCCTCCTCCCTCAGCCGTTCCGCCGCGGCCCGTGCCTGCAGGATCCCCAGCGGCGTCAGGCAGTCGTGGGCGTAATCCGGTTCTCCGTGCCGCACAAACACAAGCCTCATGGTCAACCTCCCGTTTTTCTCTGTCTCACGAACCGGACCGCGTCACCGCTTTCTCCGGTTCAGCATGTACCCGGTCACACCGCCGACCGCGCCGCCCAGAATGTGGGTCAGGTTCGACACGTTGTCCCGGACGAAGATCCCCTCGTACACCTGCTGGCCGATGAAGACCGCCGCCGTCAGGATCACCGTCACCGGAAGCTCTCCTTCCCGGAAGCCGGTGAAGGAGGTCATCAGGATGAAGGCGAAGACGATCCCGCTGGCCCCGCAGAGAGCCGCGCCCGGAAACAGGACGGTGTGGACGACGCCCGTGATGCCCGCCGTGACCGCCATGACGCCGACGAGCCTCCTCCAGCCGTATTTCTCCTCCAGCATGGGACCCAGCAGGAGGATGTAGGTCATGTTGCCGATGAAGTGCTGCCAGCTCACGTGGCCGAACACATGGGTGAAGAGCCGGAGCCAGGTCAGGGGATTCAGAAGGGAGGCCCGGTACGTCGAAAACAGGAGCCGGTTGGTCAGCCCGCCGGTCAGTACGTTCAGGATCATGGCCCCGAAGCACAGGATCACGAACCACAGCACCGCCGGGGCGTTGAAGGTGATGGTTCTCTTCCGCTTGTTCATGTACATCTCCCATGAGGCTCCCTCACTCCGCCGCCGGATCGGCTGCGGCTTCCCTCATCCGTCGATCAGCTTGGCGTATTTCTTGTTCAAGAGGGCGATCATCTTTTCGGTGGAATTCTTCTTGCCCTCCAGCACCGACGCCGCCATCATGGTGGGCTTCTCCATGAAGGACGAATGGAAGGAGGAGTTGCCGTACTGGTCGAACATCATGATCTCCGGCACCAGCACCGTCTGGCTCTCCAGCACGATGGCGGCCATTTCGGAGGAGTCCTCGTCCCGGACGTACTTGTTCTGCAGGCCGGTCTCGATGTAGGCCGGGAGCGTGGTGTTGTACGCCTCGCAGGTCAGGGCCTCCAGCACCGCGCCTGCCATGTCCGGATCGGGACAGGTGACGGGAATAACGGGACAGCAGGCGTCGAAGGTCCGGCTGTAGTACCGCTCCTGCGCCTCGTCGTACTTCGGCATGGGGAGCACCCCGAAGTTGAAATCCACCTCCCGGTAGGCCGTGGTGAGCATCTCCAGCTTGGTGAAGCTGAAGAGGACCTTCTTCTTTGAGAAGGAGGGCAGATCCTCCATGTCCAGCCTGAAATCGTGGAAGAGGCTGTACGCCAGCTCCAGCCGGTCCACCAGGCCGGGCGTATAGCCGTAGGTCAGGTAGTTGTTCTCGTCCTTGGTGATGATCTCCTGCATGCTCCCGCATCCCACCAGAACGCCGCACCATTCGTTCTTCACCGGCATGTCGATGTTCAGGCCCAGCTGATCGGCCGGATCCATGCCGTTGTTGTTCAGATCGATGTACGCGGCCTCCGCCAGCGCTCTCATCCGGTCGAAGGTCCAGGTCCCCTCCCGCACCGCGTCGTACTGGGGCTCGATGTTCACGTCCTCCGCGATGTCCAGATTCATGGCGATGAAGTTGGTGTTCTGATTTGCGTAGAGGTTCAGCGGGCAGAAGGCGTACCAGATCTTGCCGCCGATGTTGTAGAGCTGTGTGGCGTCCGGGAGCCAGTAGGGCGCCGACAGATCCAGATACGGCAGGTCGCTCAGGGCGTAAAAGGATCCCTCCTGAATCTGCCGCATGATGATGTAGTCCTCGTTGGTCATGTAGCTGTAGGTGCCGTCCCCGGACTGGATCAGGGTCCGGACCTGTCCGTTGAAGGTGTAGGGGTCGTGGTCGCCGTAGTCCTCGCTGAGGGCCACGTTCAGCCTGTCCTCCACGGCCGTCTCGGTCTGGTACCGGGCGTCGTTGAGCATCTCCCCGTTCATGTCCTCCACCAGATTGCAGGCGAAGGGCGTATAGGGGTTGGTGTAGAAGGCCAGGGACGCCCCGTCGAATTCCAGCCCCTCGGGAAGGCTGTCCGAGATTCTCACGGGCTCCGGAGCCTCGGTTTCGGCTTCTTCCTCGACGGCGTCGGGAGCGGTCGGCGCGTCCGTTTTCGTATCGGGCGCATTCGTTTCCCCGCTGTCTCCTCCGGCGGAGCAGGCGCTCAGAAGGAGAAGGCAGACGGCAAGCAGTCCGGCGGTCAGTCGTTTCATGGCGGTCCTCCCTGCATATTCATACAGCTTTGACTGTCCGTATTATAGCACGGCATCGGATCAAAAGCAATCCGTTCCGGGCCGGTTGATTCAAAAAGTCCGAACAGGTCCGGATACGGTCATGGACGACGGATCCGGAGCAGTCGTGCCTCCCGTGGATGGCTGAACCGCAGGACAAAGCCTTCCCGGGCCTCCGCTTCTCCGAGGGACAGGACCTCTCCGCTGTCGTCGTCCGTCAGGGTCCATCCGCTCCCCTCTCCGGCGAAGGGCAGATTCAGGGTCACGGCGTCCTCCGCGCAGTCCTCCTGACGGAAGGCCAGCAGAACGCCCTCCTCCTCTTCGGGATCGAAGAAGGCGTAGGCCGTGAAGCCGCTCTTCTCATGCTCCGCGTGCCACGGGGTCAGGACATAGAACTCTCCGAGCAGGTACCTCCGGATGCTCTTCCACTCCCGGATGCCCTCCCGCAGAGGCGAGAAATCCGGATCGGGATTCATGACGAAGGAGGAGGACACGTTCAGCACCGGCAGATAGGATGCGCGCCAGATGTAGACGTCCGAGGTGGGGCCTCCCTCCAGCTGTCCGGCGGATTCCTTGGTGGACGCGCCGCAGAAGGGAATCCAGCGGTTGAAGGCCGTGGTCATGGACAGGCGCAGGGAGGTCCAGGTCCGGTCCGCGTCGCTCCTCAGAAGGGGAACGCCCCGCCGCATGGACTCCAGATCATTCCGGCCGCCGCCCGACGCGCAGGAATCCACGAAGCCGCATCCGCCGAAGGAGGTGGTGCAGGCGATGATGTCGTCCCACATGCGGTAGTGGGCGTCGATGAACCTGCATTCGGTGATGCCGGACCTCTCCTCCCCCTCCAGGGAGTCAAGATGCCTCCAGAGTCCCGCCGGGTCGCTGTTGTTGTCCTCCCGGTACATCTCCACCCGGTTCTTCCGGAGAGTATCGGTGATCTTCCCGAGGGTCCAGCGGTAGCAGTCCGGATCGCCGATGTTGTTGGACACCGCACCGACGCCCTCCCGCCGGATGGCCCAGCGGACGTCGTAGCCGTAGTTTTTCGCCAGATTCTCCGGATCCGTCACCCGCTCCGGCTCGAACCACAGAAGGGTCTTCATGCCGTGCTCCCGGGCGAAGTCCGTGGATTCGCGGAAGCTGTCCCCCGGCCATTTGGCGGGATCGAAGGTCCAGGTTCCCACGGTGCCCCACCAGTCGCTCTCCGGGGAGGAATTGTCCGGCGCGGCATACCATCCGGCGTCCATCCAGCGGAAATCCACCTTCACGTCCTCCGCCAGCATCTTCTCCATGCTGCGCCTCCAGGTGAAATGGCGCTCGGAGATGCTCCCGTCGGAGTTCGGCAGACCGGTGTCCCCGGACAGACAGCAGGTGGAGAAGGGCTCGAGGGGAGTTCCGTCTCCGTCCGCCTTCGGAAGGTTGTACTTCACGAACCATGCCCGCCAGAAATTCGTCGCCCATGCCTCGTCCCGGACCGTATAGGGAGCCGCGACGAAGAGGGCCGTCCGGATCTGCTCCCCGGGTTTCAGCCGCGTCCCCAGATTGTTGACCGAACGGAGGACTGCACGGGTGCAGGTGCCGCCGGGCGTTTCCGTGGAGCGGAACTCCGCCGTCCAGGTGCCCGCCCAGCCGATGGCCAGCATGACGCCTCCGTCCCCGCATTCCAGATTGAAATAGGGGAAGTTCACGTGGGTGGCCCGGCCGCTGTTGGAGGTGAAGACCACGGGGGAGTCCGCGGGATTCAGGGTATAGGGCCTGTAGGAGGATTCGTGGTCCCCGAGGATCCCCTTCAGCTGGGGGTACCGTCCGGGGATACAGAGCTCAGCCCGGGCGTCCGAGATCACCGGGCTCATGCTCTCCCCGGGATTGCGGAACCGGACCGTCCATTCGCTGACGCCGAAATCCGTGTAGTGCGCCGCCTCAACGGAGACGTACAGGGTGTCGGCCAGCTTCCATTCCGCGGTCCATGTGGTCTTCGCACCGTCCCGCTTCTCCTCCGAGGACACCGGGACAAGAGACCCGCCGAAGCCCCGGTATTCCCTCCCGTCCGCGGAAAAACAGAAGGGGATCCGCTCCGGGTGCTCCATCCATCCGGAAAAACGCTCCGTCTCCGCCGGGTTTTCGTAGTTTCGCTTCATTGCTTTCTCCTCCGTTCGTTCCGGATTCTGTCCGTATTTTAGCATATCCGGCGGGATTTGAAAAGGGGATCCGGAAAAAAGGGAGACGCGGAGAATGCAGTAAAATCCGCTCCGGGGGCTTGACCGCGCTTTTCCGGCATGGTACAATACACTCATCCGGAGGGAGCGCCGCGGCGGAGACCTCTCCGGAACGCCCGTCTCACCGCCGCTCCGGCCGAACGCCGCGAATCCGAACGCTATGGACGAACTGAATTTCAAAGCCGTATCCGATTTTCTCCTCACCGCGGGCGTCAGTCTGCTGCGCGGGCTGCTGATCCTCGTCGTCGGCCTGTTCCTGGTCCGCTGGATCGTGAAGCTGGCTGAGAAGAGCAAACTGCTCTCAAGGCTGGATCCCTCCGTCCGCCTGTTTCTGAAAAACCTTCTGAGGCTGGTCCTCGTTGTCGCCGTGGTCCTGACGGCCGCAAATGTTCTGGGGGTGCCGCTGACCTCCCTCATCACCCTGTTCGCCTCCGCCGGGGTAGCGGTGAGCCTGGCCATGCAGGGCGCGCTGAGCAATCTGGTGGGAGGGCTGACCCTGTTGATCCTGAAGCCCATCCGGTCCGGGGAGTTCGTGAAGATCGGGGATTACGAGGGCACGGTGAAGTCCATCGGGGCCTTCTACACCGAGCTTACCACCTTCGACAACCGGCGGGTCAGCCTGCCCAACAACACCCTGACCAACACCGCCGTGGTCAACTACACCCGGGAAGGCACGCGGCGGGTGGACGTGGTCTTCTCCGTCAGCTACGGAAGCGATACGGACCGGGTGTACGAAACGCTCCGATCCATGGTGTCGGGGCTGGACGGCATCCTGACCGATCCCGCGCCCAACGTGGTCATGCAGAAATGCTCCGACAGCAGCGTCGACTTCACCGTCCGGGCCTGGGTCCGGTCGGCGGATTACTGGGACGTGTTCTTCCGCATGACCGAGGCCGGAAAGCGCGCTCTGGACGAAGCCGGCATCGAGATCCCGTACCCGCAGATGGACGTGCATATCCGATGAACGATCAAAAAGCCCGGTCCGGGAACGAAACGCTCCCATGGACCGGGCTTCTTCTGTTTATGCCGGAACGGACTCAGCCGTTTTCCTGATAGGCCTTGATGTTCTTCTCGATCATCTTGTTGGCGACCTTCTCGTTCTTCTTATAGTACGAAGCGATGTCCTCGTTGTTGCCCGTGATCAGGTTGCTGAAGCAGAAGGACATGCCGAAATTGTCGTATACATAAGCGAAATCGAAGACACGGGAGTTGTACACCAGCTCGAGCATCTCGCCGGACTGCTCGTCGCGCACGTTCTTCTTCGTCATCAGAACGTCGTAATACACCGGCAGGCAGGAGAGATAGGACTCGTAGGAAATCGCCTCGAGAAAGATCCCCTCGCGCTCCAGATCGCGGCAGGTCTTGGGAATCGCCATGAGCGTCGCGTGTCCGTCCACATAGTGTCCGTAGTTCTGCTGCTGCTCGTCCCATTTCGGGTAGGGAAGCACGCCGAAGTCCGCCTCCATCTCCCGCAGATCCTCGATCACACCCACCTGCGTGGTCATGAACAGCGCGTGATCCGCTCCGAAGATGCGCGGCACGTCCGGGCTGACCCAGGAGGAGACGGTATAGGAGCAGTCCGCGTGCGCCAGTTTGTAGGCCCATTCGAACACCGAGACGGTGCGCTCGGACATCAGGTCGAGATAGGGGACGTTTTCCTCGTCCTTGGCGGTGACATGCAGGTCGGCGGCGAAGAGGAAATTGATCAGTCCGCTCGTACCTCCGATGAAGTAGCCGAACACATCATCCTCGGTCATCTTGCCGTCGCCGTTGGCGTCGATGGCCACGCTCTCGGCAATGGTGCTGAACGCGTCGTTTGTCCACGTGCCCTCATGGATCATGCTGTACAGGTCGCCCACGCCGAAGTCCTCCGCCAGCTTCTTGTTGAACACCATGCAGTGGGTGTTGTCGTTGGAGCTGAAGCAGAAGTCGGACAGGGCCAGGAAGGTGTTGTCGCCCACCGAGAATGCCGCCTGTGCCGCGGGGTTCCAGTATGGCTTCGAATAGTCGGTATACTCAAGGTCGCGGAAGTTCAGGAAAACATGCTTGACGGCGGAGTTGGCGCCGTAGATCATGTGGGTGGCCAGCATGTCGTATTCGTCGCTGTCCGCCATTACCGAGGCCTCCACCAGATTGTTGGGGGTGGTCTCGCTCACGGTTTCGTTCTCGGTGAAAATCGTAATCTTGATGCCGAGCTGGTCCTCGATCTTTGCGTTGCGGGCAAAAACCGCGTCGTGCAGCGCCTCCCCGGTCTGCTCCTCGGCAATCAGATCGCGGGTGTGTACGGGATAGGTGTGCATGCTGTCGTCCCGGGACATGATGCGGAAGGTGTATCCGTCGTAGTTCCGCTCGGGCAGCTGCGGCGCGTAAGCCTCCCGGCCGTCCGTGGTCTCGGCGTCCTCCCCGGCGGCCTCCGCTTCGGGCGTGACAGAGGCGGGACCGGTCTGCGCGGTTTCCTCAGGGGTATTCGGACCGGCGGTGGAACAGGAGACCAGCATCCCGGCCGCCAGAAGCAGGGAAAGAATGGATCGCAGCTTCATGTCATCCTCCGTAATTTGTGATTGGGTTATCTCCTCTGCCATCATACCATATTTTCCGCCGTTTGTCAAGGATTCCGGGATCCCGCCCCGCTTCTTGACATCCCGCCCGGCGCGTGCTATAATGAAGCCGCCGGAGCCGGAATGTCCGGACTCCTTTCACCCTTGAAATCAGCTTAATGGGAGGCTGTCATGCGCTTCAAAGCAGATCACGATTTGCACATCCACTCCGAGCTCTCCCTCTGTTCGGGCGATCCCGCGCAGAATCCGGCCGCCATTCTGGCCTACGGAGAGGAATACGGTCTGAAAACCCTCTGCCTGACGGACCACATGTGGGATCCTGCCGTTCCCGGCGCGTCCGGCTGGTATGCGGCTCAGCCCTACGAACGCACGAGGGAGGCCCTGCCCCTGCCGCAGTCGGACAAGGTCCGCTTCCTCTTCGGATGCGAGACCGACATGGACCGGCACTGCGTCATCGGCGTGTCACCGGCCGTGGTGAAGGAATTGGACTTCATCATCGTTCCCACGACGCACCTGCACATGGACGGATTCACCCTGGACGGCAGCGAGGGCGCGGAGGAGAGAGCCGCCCTGTGGAGCAGCCGGTTCGACGCTCTGCTGGACGCGGATCTGCCCTTCGAGAAGGTGGGCGTGGCCCATCTGACCTGCAGTCTCATCTGGCGGAACCGGTATCTGGAGGTCCTGCGGCTGATCCCCGAGGAGGAATACCACCGAATCTTCGAAAAGGCGGCGAAGCGGGGGATCGGCATCGAGCTGAACTTCCCGGCGCGGAACATGGACGAGGAGACCGCGCGCCTGACGCTCCTGCCCTACCGCATCGCGCGGGAGGAGGGCTGTAAATTCTATCTGGGCAGCGACGCCCATCATCCGGCCGGACTGGCCGAGGCGAAGGCCAACTTCGAGACCATCATCGATCTGCTGGATCTGACGGAGGACGACAAGATCCCGCTGCTGCAGGGGTGAGGGTACGATCCTCAATGACGGAAAAATCCCGGATACGGTTTTCAAGCCGCGTCCGGGATCGATTTATTCATCCACCTCTGTCACGGTCATCCGCACGGCGATCCGGTGGCGGCGTTTTTTATCGGTGCGCCAGTACACGTGATACTGGGGCGGCATGGTCACGCGGTAAGCGTCGGGCACTCCGGCGTTCAGATCCACGGGGAACCGGTCGAGAATCTCCGAAAGGGTCAGATCTCCCGCCAGAGGCTCCGCCCGCATCCGCACGCCGCGCCGGGTGAGTGAGACCGCGTTCCCGTCCGCTTCCGGCTTCGACAGGGTGTGGATGGGCCAGGTGATCTCGACCTCCTCCTCCGCTTCGAGCTCGTCCGTCACCGTCAGCCGGTCCGCCTCCAGGATCAGGGTCCGCCGCCACAGGGTCAGGGCGGGATACGCGGCGCTCAGATCCAGCACAGCGGTTTTCCGGTTCCCGTCGTCATGGCAGGAGACGACCCGCCCCGCGGACTCCATGGATCCCACGGCCTGCCCTTCTCCGTTCACCAGAACCGCGTTGTGGGCTCGGGTGGTCCTGCACCAGAGGCGGTGATGCTCCGATCCGTATTCCCGTCCGAAATAGCCGGAGGGCGACACCAGCGCGATACCCTTATAAAATAGCGCGAAGGAGCCCTGATCCGCGTGCCGGTGGCTGTCGGAGCCGAATTTCGACGCCCGGGCCAGCACCGCCAGATCCCGCTCCGGGTTGAGGAGGGCGGTGTGCATGCTGACAAATCCCGCGTCGGGGAAAACCGCCGTATTCTCCGCCTCTCCGTTCAGAAGGGTCCGGGGCGGCTCGCCCTCCGGCAGGAACAGGTCCAGAAGATGCAGGAGATAGCGGTCCACCTTTTCCGACTCCTCCGCTCTCTTCCGGGCAGGCTCCGGTCCGGTCCGCGCCGCGTACACCCTCAGGGGATTCTGGGCGAAGAAGCCGGGCCATTCCGGATCCTCCGTCCCACACCAGTAGCCGTCGCCGAAGGGATGATTCTCAAAATACGGGGACGCGAAGTGCAGAAGGAACTGCGGCAGACGCTGATAGAAGGGCCTGTCCAGGAACCGGCAGCCGGTATACCGCTCCACAAGGGAGAAGAACGGCAGATACCACTTGACATAGGACGACGCGTAGAAGGGTCCCTCGGCCCATCCGCCGTCCGGGGTGCCGTAATAGGGGAAGATCCCGCCGTAAATGTCCAGCGCCGCGTTCAGCCACCGGACCGCCTCCTCCCGGCTCTGGACTCCGGTGCCCTTCAGAACCGCCGCCGCCTCGCCGAGATAGGCGGGAATGCGTCCGGCGTGGGAGTCCCCGGGATTCTGGGTGAAATCCAGCCGCTCCAGCCGCCGGAAGCACTGATCCCCGTAGGCACGGACGGTATCGGCGGCGTAGTTCCGCTCCTTATCAGTCAGAAGAGGCCAGAGCAGATCCAGGGCGGAGGGCAGGCAGCGGGCCATGGACAGTCCCACCTCGTCCCCCCAGCGTCCCGTCAGGGAGCAGGGTCCCGCCGGATTCCAGTCGCAGAAGGCAAGGAGCAGCTCCTTTCCGTGCTCTCCCGCCGCCCGGTCCTCCAGTACGGCATAGGCCAGGGCGCAGGAGACGAGGTCCCGGTCGCAGAAATCCCGGAAGCGGCCGAAATACTCCCGGTAGGGCAGAGCGTCCGGATCCCGGTGGTACATGGGCCGCTCTGGGATCCCGTCCGTCAAGGCCAAATCGACGGTGCGGCGGAGCGCTTCGCAGACGGCTGTACGGCCCCGGAGCTCCCCGAGATCCTTA
>Ga0256405_10008037_pt1 | contig 15387 bp, 8 predicted proteins | sample RumenRJG_02DNA_FD_189096 | JGI IMG/M metagenome (GOLD analysis project Ga0256405, IMG submission 189096) | Bovine rumen microbial communities from Lethbridge, Alberta, Canada - RJG_02 | ecosystem: Host-associated > Mammals > Digestive system > Stomach > Rumen | place: Canada: Alberta | collected... | reverse complement strand
GTTCTACTACAATTCAGGCGTGTCGACCATGCCCGAGTTTCTTGAACGACGCTTTGGCGCAAAGGCCAGGTGGATTCTCTCCCTTGTCTCGCTTGCTGCGTATGTTCTTACGAAGATTTCTGTTACCGTATTCGCAGGCGCGCTCTTCTTTGAAGTGATGATGCCCGAGGTGCAGCTCACGATTGGCGGAACGGTCATTTCCTCGTTCTGGATCGGTGCTGTTGCGACAGTCGTGCTCGCCGGTGTCTATTCGTCCATCGGCGGACTTTCCGCAGTCGTCTACACCGACCTTGTCCAGACTGGAATCATCCTCTTGGGCACTTTGTCCGTGACCGGCTTCGCGCTTTACCACCTCGGACACTCTGGCGCAGTGCTTCCCGACGGGCAGACGGCGCAGGGCATCTGCGATGGGTGGCAGGTCCTCAAGGCGACGATCAAGTCGACTGGCAATGTTGAGCAGTTTGGTCTCTGGCACTCGCTCTCGCACAAGGCGTTCCCGTGGCTCGGTGTCGTAGTCGCCTCGGCAACGATCGGCGTATGGTACTGGTGCACGGACCAGTTCATCATCCAGCGCACTCTTGCCGCGAAGAACATGACGAACGCCCGCCGCGGCGCCATCTGGGGCGGCTTTTTGAAGCTTGCGCCTGTGTTCCTCTTCCTCGTCCCCGGCATGCTCGGCTTCGCGCTCCACCACAACCACGTCGTCATCAATGGCGCGGCTTTTGCCATCCCGCTCAAGGAGGGCGGCGCGCTGAACGGCGACACCGTGTTCCCGACGCTCGTGCAGACGCTCCTCCCCGTCGGCTTCCGCGGGCTCGTCGTCGCCGGCATGATCGCGGCGCTTATGAGCTCGCTCGCGTCGCTCTTCAATTCCGTCTCGACGCTCTTCACCGTCGACGTATACCAGAAGCTCAAGCCCGAGACTTCGCAGAAGAAGCTCGTCGTAATCGGGCGCACCACGACCATCGTCATGACGGCGCTCGGCCTTCTCTGGCTCCCGATCATGAAGGCGATCTCCGGCGGCGGTCTCTACCAGTACATCCAGTCGGTGCAGGCGTTCCTCGCGCCGCCAATCGTCGCCGTGTTCCTCACGGGGCTTCTCTGGAAGCGCATGAACCTGCGCGGCGCGTGCTGGGGCCTTGGGCTCGGATTCATCCTTGGCATGGCGAAGCTCGTTGCAAATGCGATCTGGGGCACGCCGACGGAAGCCGCGTTCATCCAGGACTTCTACTTCTCGGGAATCCTGCTCGTCACGTCGTTTATCATCGTCATCGTCGCGTCGCTCACCGCGCCTGCGCCAGATTACGAACATCTCAACGGCCTCAACTTCAGTTGCCTCTCGCCTGAATACAAGAAGGCGAACCGTGAGAGCTGGAACTGGATCGACGTCGTGTCGTCCATCGTCGTCGTTGGCTGCGTGATCGCCGCCTACGCCTATTTCTGGACGTGGCTTAATTAAATAGTTGGAGAGAAGAGTTCGAGAAAGGAATAATAAATACCGCTCTCCAACTCAATGCTCCAACTCCAACTCAAAATTTCAACTCTAACTCAACAACTAAAAGGACCAACAAGATGATCAATCAGCCCAAGGTCAAACTCGCCGTCGTTGGCGTCAGCCGCGACTGCTTCCCCGCCACTCTCACCAAAAAGCGCGTCGCCGCAGTGATGGCGGAGGCGAAGAAGGCAAAGCTCGCGAACGTCGTCGACTGCCCGGTCACGATCGAGAACGAGATCGACGCGATGAAGGCGCTCGAGTGGGCGCGCAAGGAAGGCGTCAACGCGTGCTGCATGTTCCTCGGAAACTTCGGCCCCGAGGGCCCGACCACCATGTTCGTCCAGAAGTTCGGCGGCCCCGCGATGGTTCTCGCCGCGAAGGAGGAGAACCGGGCCGTCCTCAAGTCCGACCGCGGCGACGCCTTGTGCGGCGTCCTCAATTTCAGCTACAACGTCGGGCTTAGGCGTCTCAAGGTCTACATCCCCGAGTACCCGGTCGTCGACGCGAAGGGCGCAGTCAAGGAACTCAAGGACTTCACCGACATCGCCCGCGTCGTCCTCGGCATCAAGAACCTCAAGGTGTTCGGCTTTGGCCCGCGTCCCTACGACTTCCTCGCGTGCAACGCGCCGATCCAGCCCCTCTTCGACCTCGGCGTGAACGTTCAGGAGAACTCCGAGCTCGACCTCTTCGAGCACTTCCACAAGATGGCGTCGAGGAAAGCCGAGATCGACGCCATCGCGAAGGACATGAAGAAGGAACTTGGCTCCAAGTGCCCGTACCCTGATCTCCTGCCGCAGCTCGCGCAGTTCGAGCTTGCGCTTATGGACTGGTACGAGCGCGAGCGCGGCGCGTCCGAATTCGCCGTCTTCGCCAACAAGTGCTGGCCGGCGTTCCAGACGAGCTTCCACTTCGTGCCGTGCTACGTCAACTCGAGACTCACCGGCCGCGGCATTCCGGTCGCGTGCGAAGTCGACCTCTACGGCGCGGTTTCCGAGTATATGGTCGAGTGCGCGACTGAAAAGCCCGCGACGCTTCTCGACATCAATAACTCGGTTCCGGATGACATTCTCCCGAAGGGCATCAAGCTCGCCGGCGCCGAGAAACGCGACCTCTATATGGGCTTCCACTGCGGCAATACCTGCATGAGCTGCCTCAAGAAGCCGTCGATGAAGTACCAGCTCATCATGAACCGCGGGCTCGAGGGCGGCGGCAAGCCCGTCATCTCTCGCGGCACGATGGAAGGGCAGATAAAGCCGGGCGCGGCGACGATGTTCCGCCTCCAGTCGAACAGCGACTCGAAGCTCGTTTCCTATATCGCGGAGGGCTCGTTCCTCGACGTGAATCCCTGCTCCTTCGGCTCGCTCGGCGTCGCGGCGATCCCGGGCTTCGCGCGGTTCTACCGCCACGTCCTCATCCAGAAGCGCTTCCCGCACCACGGCGCGTACGGCTTCGACCATGCGGGCAAGGCGCTCTTCGAGGCGCTGAAGCTCCTTGGCGTTGACGACATCAACACGCCGAAGCCCGCAGGCGAGCTTTATCCTGGCGAGAATCCCTTCGCGGTCTAAGACCATGAAGGACTTTATCTCCGCAGGCAAGGCCGTGATGGGCATCGAGTTCGGCTCGACGCGCATCAAGGCGGTGTTGATAGGCGACGACTTCAAGGTCATCGCGCAGGGCGCGCACGACTGGGAGAACAAGCTCGTCGACGGCGTCTGGAGCTATTCGCTTGAAGACATCGAGTCGGGCGTTCGCGACGCGTACGCAAAGTGCGCGGCGGACGTTGAAGCGAAGTACGGCGCGAAGCTCGAGCGCCTTGCCGCGCTCGGCATCTCCGGCATGATGCACGGCTACCTTCCGTTCGACGAGGGCGGGAATCTACTCGTGCCGTTCCGCACCTGGCGCAACGTGATGACGGCCGAGGCCGCTGCTGAGCTTTCGAAGCTCTTTAGCTTCAACGTTCCGCAGCGTTGGTCTATCGCACACTACTACCAGGCGGTCCTTAAGAAGGAGCCGCACATAGGCGCGGTGCGCTGGCTTACGACGCTTGCTGGCTATGTCCACTACCGGCTCGCCGGCGAGAACGTCATGGGCGTCGGCGAGGCGAGCGGAATGTTCCCGATCGACCCTGCGATCGGCGACTACAATGAGCGGATGCTAGCGGCGTTTGACGCGAAGGTCGGCGGCTCGCTAAAGGAGAAGCTCCCTCGGGTGCTTAAGGCAGGCGAGAAGGCAGGCGTCCTTACCGAGCGCGGCGCGAAGTGGCTCGACCCTACGGGCACCCTCAAGCCGGGTGCCGTGATGGCGCCGCCCGAAGGCGACGCGGGAACGGGAATGGTGGCCACCAACGCCGTTGCGCAGAAGACTGGCAACGTGTCTGCCGGAACTTCCATCTTCGCAATGGTCGTCTTGGACAGCCCGATGAAAGGGTACTACCCCGAGATCGACGTCGTCACGACGCCTTCGGGCAGCGAAGTCGCGCTTGTGCATTGCAACAACTGCACGAACGAGATAAACGCGTGGGCGCCGCTTCTCGGCGGAGACTACGAAAAGCTCTTCCTCGAGTCGCAGAAGGGCGACAAGGACTGCGGCGGTGTCGTGGTTGTGCCGTTCCTCTCTGGCGAACCGGTTGCTGGAGTCGAAGACGCCATGCTCAAGGTCGTTCGCAAGCCAGAGAGCCGCTTCACGCTCGCCAACTTCTTCCGTGCGCAGGTCTACGCGGCTTTTGTGTCGCTTAAGATCGGCATGGATATCCTCGCGCGGGAGGGCGTGACTATCGACTCTCTCATGGGTCATGGCGGGATATTCAAGACGAAGGGGGTCGCCCAGCAGTATCTCGCCGATGCACTCAAAACGCCGGTCGCCTGCATGTCCACTGCGACGGAAGGCGGGCCATGGGGAATGGCCGTCCTCGCGGCGTACGCGAAGAGAATGTCTGATGGCGTGGAGTCGCGCAACCTCGAGGACTTCCTTGCTGGCGAAGTGTTCAAGAGTGCCGAGAGCGAAACCCTCGTTCCGACTGAGGACGGCATGGCCGGCTTTGACCGCTATGTTGCGAACTTCAAGGAGGCAATCAATGCTTGAGCAGCTAAAGCTTGACGTCTTCAAGGCGAACCAGCGGCTTGTCTCGTCGGGACTTGTTGTTCTCACATGGGGCAACGCCTCTGGGTTCGAACCCGATACGAAGCTCATGGTCATCAAGCCGAGCGGCGTCGACTACGACAAGATGACGGCGGACGACATGGTGGTCGTCGATCTTGACGGAAACGTCGTCGAGGGGAAGCTCCGTCCGTCGAGCGATACTGCGACGCACCTCGAGTTTTACAGGAACTTCAGGGGCGTGAAGGGCGCGGTGCACACGCACTCCGTCGAGGCAACGGCGTGGGCACAGGCCTGCCGCGAGATTCCGTGCTACGGAACGACCCATGCCGACACTTTCCATGGTTCAGTGCCGGTGACGCGTGTCCTCACTGAAGCAGAGGTCAACGAGGCGTACGAGCTGAACACGGGGCGCGTGATTGTCGAACGCTTTCGCGACCTCGAGCCGCTGGCTGTCCCTGGCGTTCTTGTCGCTGGCCACGCGCCGTTCACTTGGGGCAAGAATCCGCAGGACGCGGTCGACCACGCGATAGCGCTTGAGGCGATTGCCAAGATGGCGCGGCTCACCGAAGATGTCTGCGCCGCCCGCTGCGCGCCTGAGCTCGCGTCCTACGTCGGCGAGAAGCATTACCAGCGCAAGCACGGCAAAAACGCCTATTACGGCCAGAACTAGCCGAAAGGCTGGTATGGAACGCCAAGATTGGATTTTGGTATAATTTACTTGCTATGAAAAAGATGAACATGGTCATCGCCCAGTCGGGCGGCCCCTCGATGGTTATCAACCAGTCGCTCGTAGGCGCGGTGCTTGAAGCCCGCAAGTCGGCGAAGATCGGCAAGATTCTCGGTGCCCGCCACGGCATCCTCGGAATTCTCGGAAACGACTACATCGACTTAAGGAAACCGTCTGCGAAGAAGCTCGAGGCGATTGCCGAGACTCCCTCTTCCGCGCTCGGCAGCTGCCGCAGGAAACCGGATGCCGCCGACTGCCGCGCGATCTTCGAGGCGTTCAGGAAGCTTGACGTCGGCTACTTCTTCTACATCGGCGGCAACGATTCCGCAGATGCCGCGCGCATCGTGGCGGAGGAAGCCGAGAAGGAAGGGTATCCGCTCGTCGTCTACCACATCCCGAAGACGATCGACAACGACCTTCGCTCGTGCGACCATACGCCAGGCTTTGGCTCGGCGGCTCGGTTTGTTGCGAGCGCGATTCGCGGCGACGACCTCGACAACCGCGCGCTTGGCGGCGTCAAGATCGACATCATAATGGGGCGCGACGCCGGCTTCCTCACCGCGGCGTCCGCGCTTGCCCGCGTCCGTCCCGATGACGGTCCGCATCTCATCTACCTCCCAGAAGTCCCGTTTAGCGAGGCGAAGTTTGTGAAGGATGTCAAGGCGGCGCTCAAGAAGTTTGGCCGTTGCGTCTGCGCCGTTTCCGAGGGAATACGCGGCAAGGACGGCGTTCCGATCGGCGCGAAGCTTGGCTCTGGCGAGAAGGACAGCCACGGAAACGTGCAGATGTCGGGAACAGGCGCTCTCGGCGATGCGCTTGCCCGCGTCCTCAAGGAGAAGGCGAAGGTGAAGCGCGTTCGCGCCGATACGTTCGGCTATCTCCAGCGCTCCTTCCCCGGCATCGCCTCGAAGGTCGACCAGGCCGAAGGCCGCGCGGCAGGCGCGGCGGCGGTAAAGGCGGCGCTGAAGGGGGCGCTTTCGAAGGGCACAATTGCGATTGTTCGCGAGGAGTCGAAGAAGTACCGCGTGGCGTTTGCGCCGGTGCCGATTCAGAACGCGGCGAAGTATACGAGGTCGGTGCCGAAAGAGTATATAGCGAAGAACGGCCACGATGTGACCGAGGCGTTCCTCGCCTATGCTCGCCCGATCGTCGGCGAGCTCCCGCCCTGCGAGATATTCTGACGCTGAAGGTAGTGTTCGGCGGTGGCCGAAGGCGAGGCCTACGCCCGACCTGCTCGCCCGACCCGCAGTTTGCGGGCGCCCCACCAGCATGATTTTGACGCGCGCGCCTTCACGCGCGCCCTTTACGCTGGTGGTCAAAATCACGCCGGGCCCGCAAACGTGCTCTCGTGCGACAGTCGGCTCTCCGGCCTCGGGTCTTCGCTCCACCGCCTCGCTTTTGCTGCGCCATTCGCCCGCGCTTTCGCTTTCAGGAATCAGCTCAATTTGAAAAAAATCAGGCGAAGTCACGAATAGTTTGGCCGTTGCCGAACAATCGGGTTTGCCTAAGTTTTCAGGAGGTGCTTGCGGAGAGCGATGGCAACGGCCTCGGCGCGGTTGGCGGCGCCGATCTTGTGGAAGATGATATTGGTGTGATCCTTGACGCGTTGGACGCTGATATCCAACATGCGGGCGATGTCCTCGTTTGAGAGACCACGTGTGAGGCCGGCGAGAATATCCTGCTGGCGTGGCGAAAGGTCGGTGACCGGCGGATCGGTCGCGATGAGACGCTCGATGTCCTCCTCGACATAGCGCTTGCCTGACGCAACCGCACGGATGGCGGCGAGGAGTTCCTTGAGGTCGACGGTCTTGGTAATCGCGCCTTTTGCGCCGGCGGCGAGGGCGTGCGCAATGCCGTCGGCCGTGCCGAAGGTCGTGAGGATCAGCACTTTGGCGTCTGGTTGCTTCTCCAACAGCTGACGCGTCGTCTCGACTCCGTCCATGACGGGCATCATCAGGTCAATGATGACAACGTCGGGTTGGAGCTTTTGCGCCTTGCGGATAGCCGATGCGCCGTCACCTGTGTCACCGACGATCTCAATCTGCTTCTGGGTGCCAAGCAGGGCGGCGAGACCCATGCGCATGACGGCATGGTCATCGACGAGGAGAACTTTGATCGTGTCTGTTTCCTTTGTCATTGGCGAGTGCCTTCGTCGGGCGGATTGCGAATGAGGACGGTTATTCGGGTGCCCTTGCCCAGTTTGCTTTCGATTGTCAGCTCGCCTTCGAGCTGGAGCACGCGTTCGCGGACGCCCTGCAGGCCGAAGTGCCCTTGGAGGACGCCGGGCGCGAGGTCTGGATCGAAGCCACAGCCGTTGTCAGTTACGGAAAAAAGCAGGTTTCCGCTCTCAAAGCTCCCTGCGACCCTTACTTTCGTGGCGTGTCCGTGGCGGAGGGCGTTGAGTACGAGTTCGCGGATGATCCGCAGGACCGCGTGCGTTGTGTTGTCCGAGAAGAGCTTGCGTGGCACATTGAAGCGGACGGATACGCTGATCTGGTTGACGAAGGGTCTGAGCGACACCTCGATTGCACGGTTGAAGGTAGACTCTTCCAGAGCCTGGTTTCGCAGGTCGTTAAGGCAGTTTCGCAATTCGAGACGACTTGACTTGAGCGTAAGACCGGCGATCTTGAGGTGATGGGAAAGTTCGTGGCTTGCACCTGCGACATACTGCTCGGCCGCTTCAAGCTCCATGGCTACGCCTGACAGCATTTGTGCGAGGGAGTCGTGCAGCTCGACGGCCAGCTTCGTGCGCTCGAGCGTGCGCAGCTCGGATTCCGCCTGGGCGAGGGTAGCCGCCGAGATGTCGCGGCTCCGTCGTTCGACAAGCCGGCGGAGCATGAAGTTCCAGGCCGAGATGCCGATGAGCAGGAGAACCAGCGTGCCTATGAGCCCCATTGTCCGCGCGGGCGTCCACCACGGCGGACTCTTGACGATTTTGAGGTCGCCTGGTTTTCGAGTGGCGAGAAAGACATCCTGAATGCGAGGAAGGGGGTTGTTGGGCCGCCAGAGGTCGGAAACGAGGATGAAGTTGCCGACGACTTCGACAGTAGCGCCGATTTGCAAAGACGCGGGATCGACGGCTGCGGCAGTTATGTCGACGGACAGAAGGTGGTTGTCTTGTGAGATTGTCAGCCGGCGGTTGCGTCCGTCTGGATCGGGCAGATTGCGGATGACGCCGCGGACTCGCAGGGTCTTGCCGCGCAAGGAGCTGTTAGGGTAGATGTCTTTGGTGGCGAGATTACTGATTTCCTTGTCCGTCGGTGCGACTTCTGCGGGCTTGTCGCCGCCGGAGACTTTGCGCCAGCACGCCTGCGCCAGCACGATGTTGTAGAGGTCCGTCTCGGGGAGTCCGACGACTTCGACCCACTCGCCGTAGGCTGGTGCTTGGTTGTCTATGAGCGTGGCTTTGACGGTCAGGGCGGTCTCGGTCGCAAGTAGCACAGTGTTGCCGCCTGAGACGGCAATGACCTGCCCAACAGCGCGGTGCGGTCCGCATCGGAAAAGAAACTCGGGCTGGATGCGCAGGAGAGAATGGATATCCGGGACGGCAAAGGGATCGGATGTCCGCGCCTTGAGGACTACGAGAGGGTTGTCCGCTTCGCGCAAGAGAATACGTCCGCTCTGGCGGCGTGAAAACGGCGGAGCCGGATCACATACTCCTTCGGCCTCGACTTCACAGCCGACCTGTGCCTTAATAGAGTCCAACGACTGGCGAGCCCGGGGAAAGGCCGTCAGGATCCGATGTCCGCCGCAGTCGAGTACGGTGAAGGCGGCATCGGGATCAATGTCGTCCTCAAGGGCTTCAAGGACGGTTCCTCGAAGACGGACGCGGCGGAAGTCGCAGCTGCCGTTTACAAAATCGTCGCCCGTTATCGTCCGTATCGTCGGCGCGGGACCGTGGCCGAGTACGACGATGTTTGTGCAGCGGGCGAGATAGTGAACGAGGTATGGTGATAGGCGTTGCGGTGACATGTTGCCGTAGGTAGACAGGATCCTTCCGGACAGATGGACGCGGTCTCCGGGGACGAGCGGCATATTTTCGTGTCGGCCTTCAATCTGGGCCGTCATGGCGGACAAAGCGTCCTCAAAGAGAATCCAGCTGTTGTCAAAGCGAAAACCTGTAAATGTCGCTTCAAGGTCAAAGCCGACGCCGAGCGCGCGGTTTTCATAGACCGCCTTCGCGAGGTCGGCGGCATTGGTCAAGATGATCTCGGCAGGGGAGGCCGTCGCCAGCAGACCAAGCAAAAGCGCGGAGATGAGTGTCAGTCGTTTCATCTTTAGCGCTTATTATATCATATCATCATATCAGTTTCTACGATGCGATCGGGTAGTGTAGCCCCCTACTTTCGTAGGGGGGGGGGATATTATGTTGCACGTGTGCCTGATGTGTTATAATAGCGTCGAATCAATACATTGAGAAAGGAACTGCCATGCGGTTGGTGATGTTTACTTGTACAGTTGGAGCAATCTTGATGGCGTTGCCGGTTTCGGCGACGGTTCGCTATTGTGCGCCTGAGCCGTTGGGCAACGACGCGAACGACGGCCTCACGCCAGAGACTCCGCAGACGTTTTCCTATAGTGTTTCGCACATGGACGACAACGACGAACTGCGCATTCTCGCAGGGACGTACTATCCTGCGGCTGGCACGTCAGGATCTCAGGTCTTCACCGTTTCCGGCTCGTGCTCATTCTGTGGGTGGAACGCCCAGCAGAACGCGCAGGCCGACCCGAAGGATGTCGTCATCGATTTGGAGTCGAAGAACGGTCTGTTCTATTCGGTTCGCGGACTTAGTGTGTCCTGCGTCACGATTCAGAACGGTTATGTCAGTTCAAATGGTGGCGGAGCCATCTGTCTGGGGTCGAACGACGCCTACTACACTGAACCGGCCGTCGTTTCGAATTGCGTATTCATCGCAAACGGTACCGCCAGTTCGGCGAAGGGTGGCGCAGTAATGATTAAGCGCCCGACAACGGTTATCGACTGCTATTTCGACGGTAATACGGGCGGGGCGGATGCTGGTGCGCTGTACCTGTCGCAGAGCTCGAAGGCGATTGGGTGCACATTTGTTGGCAATAGAGCGGAAGGGAAAGGCGGCGCTTTGTACTCGGGCGGTACCTCGGAGATCGTCCAGTGCGTCTTTTCCAATAATGTTTCCAAGTCGTTTGGTGGTGCAATCTACGGCTCGGCCGATTTCTTGCAGGGTTGTACGATTGTCTCGAATCGTTCTGAGAACTGTGGCGGCGGCTATGCATGGAGCGGTTCGGCGTTGACAGTTCTGGATGGCTGCACCTTCTCCAACAACGTGCAGATTGCCAATGGAAACTGGGCTTGTGGAGGAGGAGCGATGTATTGTGACAATAGCGGCGGCCGGCTTTCAATGACGAACTGCACGCTCGTCTGTAATCGCTCGACGTGTCAAGGTGGAGCGGTTCTGATGCGTTATGCGGCGCTCTTCGAGGCATTTGGCTGCAAGTTCGACGGCAACTATGCAGATGGCACGATGGCGAGTGGATATGCTCAAAAAGGTTGTGGCGCGATGCTATGGTTCTACGATGCGACCGATGGTTCCACCAACCGTCTTGTTGACTGTACCATCAGGAACCACCACCTAAACCCAGCCGCTCCGGTGGGTAATATTTCTGGAGGCGTCATTTATTCCACAGCCAAGACAACGATCGTGTCGGGTTGTTCGTTCTCGAACGAGGCCTGTCAGGCATCGTATGTCTACGAGTTTGGAGGTTCTGTTTCGTCCTCCGTCTCGAACTGTACGTTTGCAGGTGTCACCAATTCGCATAGCACGGCTTCGCTAGGTGGAGTGGCGCACGTCTCTTCGTCGTGCACGGTGACGGACTGCTCGTTCCGCAATAATCGGGCTGGCAAGGGCATGTTGCTGACTGGGGGTGCGGCAACGATGACGAACGCGTACCGCAATTGTGTCTTTGAGAATAACTATTCCCGGAATGCCCCTCTGGTTTCTTCGAGTGCAGCTTTTCTTGAAGTCGCGGACTGTACGTTCAAGGACAACGTCTTGAACGATGGGTTTTCCACTACGGCCGGAGGCATCTGCATAGGTGCGGGCGGCAAGGTCGCGATTGACCGCTGTATGTTCGTCAACAACACTAATGATGTCTATACAGGTGCGTCGGGTGGGGCGATTTTCTTATACTCGACCAGTGACGCAGACCCGTCTTCGCACATCCGCAACTGCCTGTTTGACGGCAATGCCTGTGGCTGGCATGCAAACCGTTTTGGCCCATCGATCTGTCTTTATGCAGGTACGACGTCGGCGATTCCGATCGAGAACTGCACGTTTGTGAACCACACACTTGGCAAGGCGCCGGTGCAGTGCTTGAATGGAACATCCTGGACGGAAAAGAACCTTGTCAACTGCGTTTTCGCCGGAAATAAGTCAGCGCAGCCTTCGACGAATCTAGATCATTCATGGCAGGGGTCGCTGGTGGACGCGGGCTTTGTCGATGCGGCGGCGGGGGACTACCGCCCCGCTAGGGGCTCAGTGCTTGTCAACAATGGTCAGAATGCCGCATGGATGACGAATGCATACGATCTCCTCAATTCGCGCAAGGTGCCGCGCATTATAGGCGGTACTGTTGACATCGGCTGTTATGAGTATCGTAGCGAGTCGGGATTATCCATTTTTGTCAAGTGACGCCAAAGGAGTAGAAGGTCGTGATTGTGGCACTGATGTTGGCGGCGACATTGGTCGCCGGGGGGAGGAGCGACTATGCAATTGTCGCGGGCAAGAGCGAGGTCGAGAAGGTTGCCGCAGACGAAATCCGCGAGATCGTCGAACGGTCGACGGGCGTGAAGCTCCCACTCGCCGGTGAAGCGTTGTATCGGATATTTGTCGGGCATTCTCCGATGGCGGAGGAGGTCTTTGGCAAGGATGACCTTGGCGAGAACGAATATGCCGTCACCGAGTCGGCGCGGGGCGACATCTGGATTCGCGGCGAGGGCTTCAATGGCACGGCGCTCGCGGCCTATGCGTTTCTGGAGGATGTCTTCGGGTATCGGATGTTCACGCCTGAAGAGGGCGGCGAGCGGATCGTGAAGGCCGCCACGGTCAAGACGAATGGCTATTCGATGCGGCGAAAACAGGCGTTCCTGTTCAATCGCGGGCTCACGCACACGTACCTCTACGGCACGACGAACATTTGCGCGTACCTCTTCAGGAACGGCGCGCGCATTCCGAAAAAGAGCTGGGCGGCGAAGACCAAGTACCGCAACATCGACTTTCCTCATCCAGGCAAGGACACGGGACATGGCTTCTCGCTCTACATGCCGTGCAAGCACCTTTACATGGACGCCTACGAGTGGGACGAACGGATTGATTTCTTCGCGGTGCATCCCGAGTGGTATTCAATGGGGCCGTCGGGCAAGCGAACCGACCGCATGCAGCTCTGCTTCGCTACGAAGGAAATGCGCGAGGCGTTCACGAAGCGCGTACTCGAGCGCTGCCGCCGCGTCGGCGGGGAGGGGGTGCTCACGATTGGCGCAAACGACGTGCCGGGATCGTTCTGCTACTGCCCGACGTGCAAGGCGCTGCAGAAGAAGTACGAGACGCCGGCGGGCTCGTATTGGGACTTCCTTCCCGATCTCTGCGCGGCAGTCGCGAAGGAGTATCCGAATGTCTTCATTGAAACGCTCGCCTACCGAAAGGAGCAGAGCGAGAATTTCCCCAAGGGGATCGAGAAGTTCCCGGACAACTTCATCGTCGACTTTGCGCCGGTGGACGACGACCAGTACGCCTACATTGGCGGGCCGCGCAACGAGAAGACGCTTGAAAACCTGAAGCAGTGGTGCAAGGCCTGCAAGACGGTCGACTACTGGTTCTACAGCTGCATGAAGCATCCGTGTGGACCGGTTTCGCGCGTTGCGGGCGATCTCCGCCGAATGAACGAGGTGGGGACGGATGGAGTGAAGCTGTGCGGACTCTATACGCCGTCGCTCACGTGCCTGCAGGACTATCTCTTCCTTCGTCTTGCGCTCGATCCGTCGCGTGACGAGTGGGCGCTCGTGAAGGAATTCTGCGACTTCATCTTCGCGGGCGCTTCGGACGAGATCCAGGGCATCATCCGCGACTGGGACAAGCTCTGGTTCGAGAAGCAGTCGTTTATGTCCATCGACGCGCCGATGACGACGCGCAAGTGCTACCGTCCGGCGGACATTCTGCGGTGGCAGCGTGTCCTCGGCGCTGCGGAGAAGAATCTCAAGGACGATCCAAATGTCCGCAAGGCCTTCGGCATCTTCCGCTGGGACGTCGACATGATGACGCTGTCGTTCTGGGGTGACATCCGCAAGGAGAAGGACCTGCCGAAGGACCTGACGCCGGACAAGGTCTATGTGCGGATGAAGGGGGTGACGCACTGGCGTCGTTACGGCTCCCCGCCGAAAAAGGACGAGCCGCTGACCGGCCTGTACGCGCAGGCGGAGAACGCCTACTTCATTTCCCTCGCGCTTGACAAGCCGATCCCCGCGCCGCTCGACAATCTCGGTTCGGACGTTGAGGTGCATCAGATTCCACAGTGCGGCGGCTACTTCGGCATTGACGATCCGGATGCCGCGTGCGGCCGCGCGAAAAGCGAGGTCTACAAGCCGGGAAGTGCAATCTTCACCAACAATCTCGTCCGCTATGACTACTACGACAATAACCTGAAGCGGATGATCAAGTCGGGAACGATCGACGTCAGTGGCTTCGTTCCGGGTAAGTTCAAGCTTTACAAGATCGGCGACTTTACGATTCCGGTCGGTGCATCGATCAACCTCGCCTCGTGGTGGGGCATCGGTCAGTCGCTATCCAACTACTATCCAGAAGGTGATGCGGACCGAAAGTTCGAGCTCTGGGTGTCGCTCAAGTTCGTCGGCCCCAACTTCGGGCTCAAGACGGAGGACTGGAAGGACCGCATGGTCTGCGACCGCTTCTTTCTCGTCGACCGGAACGGTAAGAAGTACAAAGGGGAGTGATGATTCCAATGACAAGACAGGTGTTGGCTTTTGCGGCGTCGGTTGCAGTTTTCGCGGCATCGGGCGAGACATTGCGCATTGCGCCGGGTGATGGCGCGATTGAGAAGGCGCAGGATGAGCTCAGGAAGGCGAAGGCGGAGCGTCCGGACGAACCGTTGACGGTCGTTCTGGCGCCGGGCGAGTATCGACTAGCGGAGACGCTGAAGTTTGGCATGGAAGACTCGGGATCATCGGAACTCCCGGTCGTTTGGCGTGCGGAGAAAGGCGCGGTGATCCGGGGCGGCGTGAAGGTCGGTCCGTGGACGGACGAGGGGAACGGCGTCGTGTCCGCGGCGATTCCGCGGGATGCGGACGGGCAGCTGCTCGCGATTGACATGCTGTTCGTGAACGGCGTGCGGTGCGGTCGCTCGGTGCTGCCGAAGAACCGCGGCTCGTTCAAGATACCCGGTAGCGAGACGGATAGCTGGTCGGAGGTGGTGTCGTCGAACCGCATCGTCAATTCCTCCGGCAAGGAGGAGTGGCGTGTCGCCTATGCGCGCGAGTATACGCGCGTTGGTGAAGATGCGGCGGCAGTCCTTGACCATGTAGACCCGAAGGATCTTCCGTTCGTGCAGATGCAGGTTCGCCTCGACTGGTCGCAGGCGCGGCGGCGCATCGTCGGCTGGGACTCGGCGAAGCGCCTGGTGAAGACCGAGTGCTTCGGCGGCCGGCCGCGGCATGAGCAGTATCGGTGGTGTGACAGGTCTGAGATCCGCTTCGAAAACGTGCGGGCTGGCTTCACGGATCCGGGCGAGTGGTTCTGCGATGACCGCGCCGGAAAGATTCTCTACCGGCTTAGGCCGGGCGAGACGGCGGCGACACTGAGGGCGGACGCGCCAGTTGGCAAGCTGTCAAAGCTCGTGCTTCTGGACGGTGCTCATGACATTGTCTTTGAGAACTTAACATTTGCGTATGCGGATGCGCCGCAGGCGAAAGGGGACGACCCGAAGAAGCACAACCAGACGTGGCAGAGTCAGTCGGCCGGCACCTATGACGCGTCCGTCAGCGTCTACAGAGGCCAGAACGTCGTCTTCCGCAACTGCC
>Ga0256405_10008035_pt1 | contig 15390 bp, 9 predicted proteins | sample RumenRJG_02DNA_FD_189096 | JGI IMG/M metagenome (GOLD analysis project Ga0256405, IMG submission 189096) | Bovine rumen microbial communities from Lethbridge, Alberta, Canada - RJG_02 | ecosystem: Host-associated > Mammals > Digestive system > Stomach > Rumen | place: Canada: Alberta | collected... | reverse complement strand
GCGCCGATCTGCAGGTGGACGCGCTTCTCGAGCACGGCGAGCAGGAGCTGGATGCGCTTGATGTCGACGGCGTCTGATGTTCGGCGCGGCGGCACGTAGGGCGTCGGCGCGACGAGCGCCTGCAGTTCGACGAGCAGCGGACGCGTGCCCTCAACGGTCGGTATGATGACCGTGCCGCTGTCCGCCTCGCGCTCGGAGAGAAAGAGCTTCGACGCGTCCGGCACATCGACGAGCCCTGCCTCGCGCATCTCGAAGAGACCGAGCTCGTTCGTGCTGCCGAAGCGGTTCTTCACCGCGCGCAGCACGCGGTACTCTGCGTTGCGCTCTCCCTCGAAATAGAGCACGGTGTCGACAATATGCTCGAGCACGCGCGGCCCCGCGAGGCTCCCCTCCTTCGTCACATGACCGATGAGGAAGGCCGCGATGCCGTGCGTCTTCGCGATGCGCAGGAGTGCGCAGGCGCACTCGCGCACCTGCGAGACGCTGCCGGGCGCCGAGGCGATGTCCGGGCGCAGCATCGTCTGGATGGAGTCGATGACGAGCAGCGCGGGGTGCGTGTTTTCGATATGCGCCTCGATGGTCTCGAGGTTCGTCTCGCTCACGACGAGGAGCGTATCCGCGAGCGCGTCGAGGCGGTCGGCGCGCATGCGCACCTGCCGCGTGCTCTCCTCGCCCGTCACGTAGAGCACCGTCTTCCCCTGCCGCGCGACCTGCGCGCACGCCTCGAGCGTGAGGCTCGACTTGCCGACGCCCGGATCGCCGACGATGAGCACCATCGAGCCCGGGATCACGCCGCCGCCGAGCACGCGGTCGAGCTCCGGCGAGCCCGTCGTGAAGCGCGGCAGATCGCGCGTCTCGACCTCCGCGATAGGCTGCGGCTTCTGCGCGTCCGAGAGCCCGAGGCGCACGCCGCCTTTCCCCGCGCCCTGCGTCTCCTCCGGCACGATCTCCTCCACCATCGTATTCCAGCTGCCACAGCCCGGGCACTTGCCGAGCCACTGCAGGCTGTCATAGCCGCACTCCTGGCACACATACCGCGTCTTTTTCTTTCTCGCCATCCTGCGCCTCCTACCCATATGAAAAACATCCACGCGCATCCCTCATCCCTGCGCACGGACAACCTGGAACACGTCATGACACGAGCTGAAGCTTCTGCTTCAATGCTCTTTGCAAAGTCTGTGAAAAATTTTACATGAAAAATTGCAAGTGCAAATTGTTCTTGCGATTCCACTTCCTGTACTTCTTTCGCCCTAAGGCATGAGGCAAATATCAACCAGCACTCCTTGCGGATGCGCTCACATATCCACTGGATGAACGGTTCGCAGTCATCGCGATCCATTTTGCAAGGCGTTTGGAGCGCCTGCGATTCGCCGTGCAGGCTTCCTGTCAGCGTCTGGCGGTACATCCGGGGCTGCGGCCACGATTATGCCCCCATCCATAACGGACGAGGTTTTACGGCGCATTCGATAAGGGATTCCCCGAGACGCCTGCTTACGATATCGAGATGGTATTGGCACGGTCGAGCGCGTCCTGCGCCTCGATGATGATGCGGTTGATGATCGTCTCGACTGGCTCGATTCTATCGAGCGGCAGAAGACTCTGCCCAGCTTGCATCATGCCGTTCTCAGTATCGCCGTCGACGGCGGCCAGTTTGTTTGTCCCCGTCGCCAGTTTCAGCAGTTCTTCCTTCGATGTCTTCCCCTCATATTCCATCTTCACAAAATTCTCGGAGAACTTGTTTTTCAGACCGCGCACCGCGCCGCCGATCGTCAGTCCCGTCACAATGGAGTCCGTATCGATCGCCTTGAGGAGTTTTTCCTTCATATTCTGGTGGACAGGGCATTCCTCGGCGACAAGGAAACGCGTCCCCATCTGTACGCCTGACGCCCCCATAACGAGCGCCGCTGCCAGTCCGCGACCATCGGCGAAACCACCCGCCATGACGACGGGAAGACTGACTGCAGGAATGACCTGCGTCATGAGCGGCATGGTTGCGATCGAGCCGATGTGCCCGCCCGCTTCCATACCTTCAACGACGATGGCATCCGCTCCCTTTTCCTCGACGCGCTTGGCAAGCTTGACATTCGGCACAACGGGAATGACCTTGATGCCAGCCGCATGGAGTTTTTCAAAATAGGGCACGGGATTGCCCGCCCCGAGTGTGACAAAGGCCGGCTTTTCAGTGCAGATGACATCGACGATCTCGTCTTTGTTCGGCGCCATGAGCATGACATTGACGCCGAACGGCTTCTGCGTGAGCGTACGACAGCGGCGAATCTCTGCCTGCGTGTATTCCGTCGTGCGCCCGCCCGTCGAAATGATGCCAGCTCCACCGGCATTCGATACGGCAGCAGCAAGCCCCGCATCGGAAATCCACGCCATTGCGCCTTGGAGGATCGGATACTGGATACCAAGAAGTTCTGTCAGTCGTGTTCCCATAATAAATCGTCCTTTCTGAAGAATGATATTTTTCAGCTTCTTTTGCGGATGGCCGGGCTACAATCAAGACAATTTTATCACGAATATGTCACGCAAAGAAGGGAAAATTCAAGGAACCGCTGATTAAATGAGGTGCCTTGAATTTGCGTAGATGCGCTGTATCTCTCTAGGAGACAAACCGGAGGCGTAGCAGCCAAAACGCTCCATCGCGTTTTGTGCTGAGGATTGTAGGGCGACGAGAGGACAGTGCAGATACGCAAAGGCAGGGTGCCGAATTAATCAGTGGTTCCTCAAGTACAATTCGCCGTGCAGGCTTCCTGTCCGCATCTGGCAGTATATCCGGGGGTGTGGCCACGATTGCTCTTGCGCGGCGGTGTGCCGCGCTTCAGTTCATGATGCCGTATCTGCGATGAGAAAAGCAACGTCCCCAAAAAGGGCAGCGCCTACGCCTTTTCCGACATAGGTGCTGCCCTTTCTCATTTGCCGTTTTTCATCTGCTGTCTCTCGCGCTGCCTGCGCCGCACACGGCGCACGCACGCGCGGCTGATCCAGACGAGCGACCAGAGGAGGTTCGCCGCGAGATTGCCGAGGCGCGCGGTGCGGCCGCGCGGCGCGAGGTGATTACGCCTCCGCATGGACGCCCCCGGTGCCTGCCGGCTCCTTTCCGGCACTCCCGCCTGACGCGCTGCCGCCTTTGGCATGCGCGGCCTTCGCGTGCGTGCTGCCAGCGGTGGCTTTGGCCGCCTTCGCCTTTTTCACCTTGGCGACGAAATCGAGCGCATCGCCGGTCTTCTTGACGTAGATGGTCTCTCCCGCCTTGAACTTGCGCGCGAGGAGCTGCTCGGCGAGCGGATCCTCGATGAGGCGCTGGATGGCGCGCTTGAGCGGGCGCGCGCCGTACTTGAAGTCGGTGCCCTGCTCGACGAGCTTGTTCTTCGCCGCGGGACTGATCTCGAGCGAGAGACCGCGCTCCGCGAGGCGGTCCTTGACGCCGCGCAACAGGATGTCGACGATCTTCGCGAGCTCGGCGCGGCCGAGCGGATGGAACACGATGAGCTCGTCGATGCGGTTGAGGAACTCCGGCTTGAAGATGCGCTTGACCTCCGCGAGCACGCGCTTTTTCGCGCTCTCGTTCCTGTCCTCGTCCGTCTCCTCCTTCGCCGCGAAGCCGAGCGCCGGCGGCGCCTGCCGCAGGAAGTTCGCGCCCGCGTTGCTCGTCATGATGATGACCGTGTTGCGGAAGTCGACCGTGCGTCCCTGCCCGTCGGTGAGACGGCCGTCCTCGAGCACCTGCAGCAGCAGGTTGAAGACGTCGGGATGCGCCTTCTCGATCTCATCGAGCAGGATGATGCTGTACGGCTTCCTGCGCACGGCGTCCGTGAGCTGGCCGCCCTCCTCGTAGCCGACGTAGCCCGGAGGCGCGCCGACCATGCGCGAGACGGAGTACTTCTCCATGTACTCGGACATGTCGAAACGCAGGATGCTGTCCTCGCTGCCGAAGAGCACTTCAGCGAGCGTGCGCGCGAGCTCGGTCTTGCCGACACCCGTGGGACCGAGGAAGAGGAAGGATCCGATGGGGCGCTTCGGGTCCTTAAGGCCCGCGCGCGCGCGGCGCACGGCCTTCGAGACGGCCTTGACGGCTTCCTCCTGCCCGACGACGCGGCGCGTCAGCACGCGCTCCATGTGAAGCAGGCGGTCGGACTCCTTCGCCGCGATGCGGCGCACGGGAATCCCCGTCCAGAGCGCGACGACGTCCGCGATGTCATTTTCCGTGACCGTGATGGGGCTTTCCTCCTTTTTCTCCCAGCGGCTCTTCGCCGCTGCGAGTTCCTCCTTCAGCTTCTGCTCGGCGTCGCGCAGATGTGCGGCACGCTCGTAGTCCTGCGAGGTGATGGCGGCCTCCTTGTCGTTTGTGAGGCGCGAAAGCTTTTCGCCGACCGCCTTGACCTCCGGCGGCTGCTCGACCATCTTCATGCGTACCTTGGACGCGGCCTCATCCATGACGTCGATGGCCTTGTCCGGCAGGAAGCGATCCGTGATGTAGCGATGGCTGAGCTTGACGGCAGCCACGATGGCATCGTCCTGGATGGTCGCGCGATGGAACGCTTCATACTTGTCACGCAGTCCCTTGAGAATGGCGATGGCATCGTCGACGCTCGGCTCCTCGACCATGATGGTCTGGAAACGGCGCGAGAGCGCGGCATCCTTTTCGAGGTGCTTCTTGTACTCATCGAGCGTCGTCGCGCCGATGATCTGAATCTCGCCTCGCGAGAGCGCGGGCTTCAGGATGTTTGCGGCGTCGAGCGCGCCCTCGGCAGCACCCGCGCCGACGAGCGTATGCATCTCATCGATGAAGAGGATGACGTCGCCCGCGCGACGGATCTCGTCGATGACACCCTTGAGGCGCTCCTCGAACTCGCCGCGGTATTTCGCGCCCGCGACGAGCGAGGCCATCGAGAGGGACATGACGCGCTTATCCTGCAGCATATAGGGCACGGTGCCCTCGACGATGCGCTGCGCGAGCCCCTCGGCGATAGCGGTCTTGCCGACGCCCGGCTCGCCGATGAGGATGGGGTTGTTCTTCGTGCGCCGCGAGAGGATCTGGATCACGCGCTGGATCTCCTTTTCCCGTCCGATGACGGGATCCATCTTCTCCTGCCGCGCCATGTCATTGAGGTTCCGCCCGTAGCGGTTGAGCAGCGGCGTCGCGTTCTTCCTGCCGCCTGACGCCGCGCCCTGCACATCGGCGTCTGAGTGCTTCGCATCGAGCATGTTGTAGACGGCCGTGCGCAATTCCTCAAGGTCGACGCCCATCGACTCGATGACGCGCGCGCCAGCACTCGACTCGTCGCTCAGGAGGCCGAGCAGGATATGCTCCGTACCGACGTAGTTATGGCCGAGCCGCTGCGCCTCGCGCATGCTCATCTCCATCGCGTGCTTCGCGAGCGGCGTGTAGTACGGGTTGTCCGACGGATACTGCTCCTCCTGCTCGAGCACGTTCTCCACCTGCTGGCGCACGGCGGCGAACTCGAGGCCGACGGCACCGAGCGCCTTGGCCGCGATGCCCTCCTTTTCATGCAGGAGGCCGAGCAGGATATGCTCCGTACCGATATAGTCCTGCTGGAGCTCCTGCGCCTCATACTGCGCGAACTCGATGGCATGAACCGCGCGATTCGTAAATCTTCCCTGCCTCATGCCTGCTGCCTCCCTTCGCCCGGATGCGCGGCGAGCGCCCTGCGCACCGTCTCCGCGCGCAGCTTGTCGAGCTCGCCGCTCGACATGTTCTCCGTTCCCGCGAGGATCTCGAGCCAGCTCGTGCGGCTGCCGATGAGGATCTCCGGATAGCAGTCGGCGGAGACCTCTTTGATGAGGCGCATATCGATGCCGAGCCGCACCTTGGAAAAGAGCGTGAGGACCTCCTTCTCCGTGAGCAGCCGCGCATAGCGCAGCGTGCCGTAGGCGCGCCAGATGCCGTCCTCGAGATGCTCCTTCATGTAGAGCGAGAGCGCCTTGCGCGCGCGACGCTCGTGCGCGATGATCTCCGTCACGGCGCTCTTGAGGTTGTCGATGATCTCCTCCTCGCTGAAGCCGAGCGTGAGCTGGTTCGAGACCTGGAAGAGGTTGCCTACGACCTCCTTGTCGTCGCCGTAGAGCGCGCGCAGCGAGAGACCGAGCTGCTGCGAGATATTGATGATGTTGTTGATGTTGCGCGTATAGACGAGCCCCGGCAGGTGGAGTACGACCGATGCGCGCAGGCCCGTGCCGAGGTTTGTCGGACACGATGTGAGATAGCCCATCTTCTCGTCGAACGCGAGGTCGAGCTGTCCTTCGATGGCGTCATCGATAGCGGAAGCGAGGGCATAGGCCTGCTCGAGATCGAGCCCCGCGCGCATGCACTGGATGCGCAGATGATCCTCCTCGTTGACGAGCAGGCTCACGCTCGCGTCATCGGCGAGAAAGGCCACGCGGTCCTGCGGGTTCTTCACAAGATTCTCCGTGATGAGACGCTTGTCGACGAGCACCTCCCGCTGCAGCTTCGTGAGCTTGTCCATCGCGTAGCGGCCAAAATGCCTGTGCGCCGCGGCCGCCACGGCCGGGATCGCGCCGTCTGTGAGCTGCAGCACCGCCGCGAGCTGCTCGAAATCCGCCCGATTCGGGAACGGGATCTTGCGGAAATTCCGCGCGAGCCGGATGCGGCTCGAGAGCACGACATCGCTCTCCGGTGCCTGGCTCGTGAGCCATGGCAGGCGGTTCGCGTGGAAAACATCCTGCGTGACCGTATTATCTTGCGGCATCTGCCTCGCCCCCTTCCTCCTGCATGAGCTTCTTCTCCAGCGCGCGGATCTGGTCGCGGTACTCCGCCGCCTGTTCGTACGCTTCCTTTGCTACGGCGTCCTTGAGCGCCGCGCGCAGCACCTCGATCTCGTGCTTCGTCTCGAGGCGCCCGCCCGTGCGGTGCGGGATCTTGCCGCTGTGCACGCTCGAGCCGTGGATGCGCCGCAAGAGCGGCTCGAGTTGCGCGCGGAACGTATCGTAGCAGACGCTGCAGCCGATCTTGCCCGTCTGCTGGAAATCGCGATAGCGCATGCCGCAGTTCGGACAGACGAGCTCCTCCGCCTCGGGCGTGTCCTCCTCGCGCGGACGCGGCGTATTGCTGAACACTCCTTTCAGAAAATCATTCACCGACATCGCGCGCTCCTGCGGCGCGAACATCGTATTGCCGTATTTCTGGGCACAGTCCTCGCAGAGATTCTTCTCCACGCGGCCGTTCGGTCCGATCTGCACGATATGGACCACGGCCTCCTTCTTGCCACAATCATCACAAATCATTCGATATCCTCCCTCTGCGAGCTGGCATTCCCTGCGGATATTGCCGCACCTAGGAAACCACTGATTCATTCAGCGGTTCCCTACGAGAATTTCTCCAGCGTCAGGAAAAGCGACTGGATCATCTGCACTTTCTCCGCGACATCCATCGTCGGCGAGTGGAACAGGCCATCGATGACCTGCATGCAGAGGGCCGCCTCACGCTGCGTGATGAGCTCATGCTGCTGCAGGTAGTGGAGCATCCCCTCCACCTCTCCATACGTCGTATCACCTGTGATCTTGCTGCGCATATCGGCATAAATGAGATTCTTCACCTGCTGCCGATCCGGCACCTGCACGATGCGGATATAGCCGCCGAGGCCGCGCCGCGACTCGACGACGAACCCCTTGTCCTGCGTGAAACGCGTCGACAGCACATAGCTGATCTGCGACGGCGCGCAGGAAATCTTGTCCGCGATATCCGTGCGCCTCAGTTCCACCTTGCCATCCTGCTGCTGCGCAAGCTGCTGACGGATGTATGCCTCGATCAAGTCTGCTATGTTGCTCATACAACCACCTTCTATTTTATATTGACTATTTGACTTTTGCTCGACTCTATTATATGAAACATACACCCATTTGGCAAGAGAAAAATGCAGGCCGCCCCCTCCGCAGCCGAAAGCCTGCGGAGGGGCGCAGACAGACAGAGGGCGTCTCGTATGCAGAGGCACCCTTGAAAAAGGAAAGCCGATGCAGCAAGCGCCACACCGGCCTTCTCGATATTTCGCCAGAGGTTGCTGAGGGATAGCTGCTGCGGCGCGATATGCTGCCAGCAGCCGCGTCCCTCAGGACAAGCCGAACAGGCCGCCGAGACAGCGGACGAGGAACGCCACGCACCAGGCAATCACGCACTGCGTGACCACCGTGTAGAGCGCGTTTCTGCCGCCGGACTCACGCTTCACGGTCGCGATGGCCGCGACGCAGGGCGTATAGAGCAGCGTGAACACGAGGAACACAAGCGCCGTGAACGGTGTGAAGAGCGCCTGCAGCGCGTGGATATCCTCGCCCGCGAGCACCGTGAGCGTAGAGACGAGCGTCTCCTTGGCCGTGAAGCCCGTGAGAATGGCCGTCGCGACACGCCAGTCGCCGAAGCCGAGCGGCGCGAAGAGCGGCGCGACCAAGCGACCAATGGACGCGAGCAGGCTCTCGTCCGGCGCCGCCGCGGGATTGAGCTGTCCGTCAAACATCTGCAGGAACCAGATGAGGATGGACGCCACGAAAATGATGGTGAACGCCTTGACCACGAAACCCTTCGCCTTGTCCCAGACGAGGCGAACGACGCTTTTCATCGAGGGGATGCGGTAGTTCGGCAGTTCCATGACGAACGGCACTGGCTCGCCGCGGAACTTTGTATGATCGAGCACGAGCGCGTAGAGAATGCCGCAGAAGATGCCGAAAAGATAGAGCCCGATCATCACTGCCGCCTGCAGATGCGGCGGGAAGAACGCCCCGATGATGAGCGTGTAGATGGGCAACTTCGCGCTGCAGCTCATGAACGGCGTGAGCAGGATCGTCATCTTCCTGTCGCGGTCGCTCGAGAGCGTGCGCGTCGCCATGATGGCCGGCACCGAGCAGCCGAAGCCGACGAGCAGCGGCACGATGCTGCGCCCGGAAAGTCCGATTCTGCGCAGCAGCCTGTCCATGACGAACGCCACGCGCGCCATATAGCCCGTATCCTCGAGAATCGAGAGGAAGAAATAGAGCGTCACGATGGTCGGCAGGAAGCCGATGACCGTACCGACCCCCTGCAGCACGCCGTCGATGAGGAGCGCGTGCATGACAGGATTGACGCCCGCCGCCGTGAGTCCCGCGTCGATGGCATCCGTCACGCCGCTCACGAGCAGCTCCATGAGCGAGGTCAGCCATGCCCCGATGCCGTTGAACGTCATGAGGAAGATGAACGCCATGATGCCGAGGAAGATCGGGATGGCAGTATAGCGTCCCGTGAGCAGGCGGTCCATCTGCATGCTGCGGCGATGCTCCCGGCTCTCATGCGGCCGCACGACCGTCGTCCGGCAGAGGCGCGTGAGAAACGCGAACCGCATGTTCGCGAGCGCGGCCTCCGCATCGAGGCCGGATTCCTGCTCCATGACAGCGGAAATCTTATCGTAGATGACCTTCTGCTCGAGCGGGATGGCGAGCTTCGCCTCGATGAGCGGATCATGCTCGATGAGCTTCGTCGCCGCGAAGCGCACGGGAAGCCCCGCCTTCTGCGCGAGCGGCTCAATCAGATGCGCCATCGCGTGGATGCCGCGGTGCACGGCTGCCACAGGATCGTCCGGATCCTCGCTGTCCGCGCAGAAATCGATGCGCGACGGCTGCTCGTGGTTGCGCGCCACATGCAGCGCGTGCTCGACAAGCTCATCGATGCCCTCGTTCTTCGCCGCGGAGATCGGCACGACCGGGATGCCGAGCGCCTGCTCGAGCTCGTTGATATGCACCGAGCCGCCGTTGCCGCGCATCTCATCCATCATGTTGAGCGCGAGCACCATCGGGATGCCGAGCTCCATGAGCTGCATCGTGAGATAGAGATTGCGCTCGAGATTCGTCGCGTCGACGATGTTGATGATGCCATCAGGATGCGTATGCAGCAGGAAATCACGCGTGACGATCTCCTCATTCGAGTACGGAGAGAGCGAGTAGATGCCTGGCAGATCCGTCACGCGCGCCTCGGGATGCAGGCGCATCTGCCCATCCTTGCGGTCGACCGTCACGCCGGGGAAATTCCCCACATGCTGGTTCGCGCCTGTGAGCTGATTGAAGAGCGTCGTCTTGCCGCAGTTCTGATTGCCGACAAGCGCGAACGAGAGCGGCGCTCCCGCAGGGATCTCCGTCGCCTTATCATGGCGGTGATAGCTCGGGGCGCGGTCGAACTCCCCGCGGCCCGGATGCGGGATCGAGCGGTGCGTCTCGCGCGGTGTCTCCTCCGCCTGCCGCGCCGCCGCGCGCACATCGCTCACGACGAGCAGCCGCGCCTCATCGAGCCGCAGCGTCAGCTCATAGCCGCGCACCTTCACCTGAATCGGATCCCCCATCGGCGCGCGCTTCACGAACGATACCTCTGCGCGCGGCGTGAGCCCCATATCGAGCAGATGATGGCGCAGCGCCCCCGTGCCCTGCACCAGCGCGATCACCGCAGCCTGCCCCGGCTGCAATTCATCGAGTGTCATCAATCCCCTTCATCCTTTCCCCTGCTACCGCCATCAGTTGCGGCATACGAACCTTCTCTGCTTATTCCTATCATAAAACATCTTTATCCCGCCTGCAACCCGCCGCAGCAGCGAAGGAAAGTCCCCTGCTGCCAGGACGCACGCCCCGTTATTTGACCGCCTCCCAGTGCGATGTTATACTTTTCTATAAATAAAAAACACGAAAGGGAGCACTGATGCCATCAGCGCTCCCGGAAGAAACGAGGAAGATACCCTATGAGCCTTGACGGTTTCTCCATGCATGCGCTCGTCAAAGAACTCAGCCGCGCCCTCATCGGCGGGCGCATCGACAAAATCACCCAGCCGAACAAGCAGACCATCATTCTTTCCGTGCGCCAGCCGGGCAGGAACTACCTGCTCCACATCACAACGAACCCAGCGAATCCCGCCGCGCACCTCCTCGAGAAACCGCTCGAGAACCCGCCGGAGCCACCCGTCTTCTGCATGGTACTCAGAAAACAGATCGAGACCGGCCGCATCGCCGCGCTGAGACAGCACGGCCTCGACCGCCTGCTGCTCCTAGACATCGACACGCTCGCTGCGGGCGGGCGCATCACGACAAAGACGCTCGTGCTCGAGCTCATGGGCAAATACAGCAACATCATCCTCGTCGAGGACGGCATCATCCTCGACGCCCTGCGCAAGATCGGCACGACGAGCAGCCGCGTGCGCACCGTCCTGCCCGGAGATGCCTACGAGCTGCCGCCCATGCAGGACAAGCTCGACCTCTTCGCGGCGCCGCTCGCGGACATCCTCGCGCGCGTCAAGCAGCAGCAGGAGCTCAAGCTGCAGAAAGCCCTGCTCGCCGCCTGCATGGGCTTTGGCCCCGTCTCCGCTCGCGAGGCGGCATTCCTCGCCGGGCTTCCGGCAAATCTCCTCGTGCGCGAGATGGACGCGGCGGACTTCGCCTCGCTCGGGCAGGCACTCACTGAGCTCAAGGAAGCAGCGGACGCGGACGCCCCAGCCCCCGCCATCGTGACCGACGCGCACGGGAAGCTGCTCGCCATGGCGGCGTTCCCGCTCCACTACCTCACGGAGGGAAAGGCGACCAGCTACGCGAGCCTCTCCTCCATGCTCGACGCCGCCGACCAGCTCGCCGGCAGCTACGTCCTCCCCGATAAAGACCGCTTCACCCGCCTCGTAAAGAACGAGCTTCGCCGCGCACAGGCGAAGCTCGGCAAGCTCGACGAGGAACTCGCCGCCGCCGAGAACGCCGAGGACTGGAAAGTGCGCGGCGACAACCTCATGACCTATCAATACCAGTACCAGGATCATGCCGACAAAGCCATCACCGTGGCGAACATTTACAGCGAGACCGGCGAGCAGATCACCATCCCGCTCGACCAGCGCCTCACTCTCATCGGCAACATGCAGGCCTGCTACAAGAAATACGACAAGCTCAAGCGCGCGCAGAGCCTCCTCGCCGTGCAGCGCCGTAACTGCGAGGAAAACATCGCCTACCTCGAGAGCATCGAGGCGAGCCTCCTCTCCTCCGCGAGCCTCGCCGAGATCAACGAGATCCACAACGAGCTCGTCGCCGGCGGCTATCTGCACGAAAAGCCGAAGAAAAAGAACAACGACAAGCCCGCCAAGCCCTTCCAGTTCACCGCTCCTGACGGCACGTCCATCCTCGTCGGCAAGAACAACTACCAGAACGACCGCCTTACCTGCAAGGTGGCGAGCTACAATGACACCTGGTTCCACACGAAAGACATCCCGGGCTCCCATGTCATCCTGAGAAACGGCGGCCAGCCCCTATCAGAGGAAACCATCCTGCTCGCCGCCATGCTCGCCGCGCATTTCAGCAAGGCACAGAGCGGCTCGAAGGTTCCCGTCGACTACACGCAGATCCGCTACGTGAAAAAGCCCTCCGGCGCCAAGCCCGGCTTCGTGATCTTCACGAACCAGCAGACCGTCTACGTCACCCCCGATGAGGAAAAGCTCGCGCACATTCTCATCACCGAGAAAAATTTAAGGAACCGCTGATTAAATGAGGTGCTCCGGATTTACGTGGATGCGCTGTACTCTTCGTCGACAAACCGCAGGCGTAACCGAAGCTACGCTGAGGATGGTCGAGGGCGAGAGGACAGTGCAGACGCGTGAAGACGGAGTACCGAATGAATCAGTGGTTCCTTAACATTTCACCACGAACGATATACTCCCCCATTTGCGCAGATGTTCCACATCCTGCAAAAATTCTGTTGCTGAAAAATGCGGCGTAGCCAAAAGCTACGCCGCATTTTTCAGCAACAGAGACGCATAAAAGAGCAAGTGAATGTATCAGCTGTCAAAACACTGAAAGGAGCGAGACTGGTTTACACTGCCGCTCCGTGCTTGAGCACACGCTCCATGGCTTGTCGCACGACACATTCCGGCACGTCACTTCTGATCTGCGTATGACCGATGCGATCCATGAGAACCCAGTGAACCTTGCCGTTCACGGTCTTCTTGTCGTGAAAGATCTCCTCGTACATCTTATCTTCCGTGCAGCCCTCCGCCTGGGTCGGCAGTCCGAGCGAAGCGATGAGCGCCGTCGTGCGCACAGCCGTCGCCGCATCGATGAGCCCGAGCTGGCGGCTGATATCTGCGGCTCCGACCATGCCGATGGCGACAGCCTCGCCGTGGTTGTAGCGCACATAACCCGTCTCCTGCTCGATGGCATGAGCCATCGTATGGCCGTAGTTGAGGATGCGGCGCAGGCCCGCCTCCTTCTCGTCCTGGCTCACGACAGCGGCCTTGATCTCGCAGGAGCGCGCGATCATATGCACGGCGGCCTCAGGCGTGAGCGAGAGCACCTCCTGCTGGTGCTGCTCGAGGAACGTGAAGAACGCCTCATCATAGATGATGCCGTACTTGACAATCTCCCCAAGTCCCGTGGAGATTTCCCGTGCAGGCAGCGTTTCCATGAGCGCGAGGTCGATGAAGACAGCGTCCGGCTGATAGAAGCAGCCGATGAGATTTTTGCCGAGCGCGTGGTTGACGGCCATCTTGCCGCCGACGCTCGAATCGACCTGCGCGAGCAGGCTCGTCGGCAACTGGATGAACGGCACGCCGCGCATATAGGTGCTCGCGATGAAGCCTGCGAGGTCGCCGACGACGCCGCCGCCGAGCGCGAATACCGGCGACTTGCGGTCGAGCCCGTGCTCGATGACCGCCGTATAGATGCCCTCCGCCACGGCGAGAGACTTCGATGGCTCGCCCGCGGGAACGGTATAGATGAAGGGAGACAGCCCCGCCTGGCGGAGCGTCTCCGCCGTCTTCTCCCCATAGAGCGGCCCGACATTCGTATCCGTCACGATGAGCGCTTGCCGCGAATAGTTCCGCTCTCTGACAAACGCGCCGATCTGCGCCGCGAGGCCACGGCCGATCACGATATCATAGCTGTCTTTTCCCAGTGCGACGCGCACGACGCGCGCCGTTCCTTCCTCATGCATGCAAAACGCCCCTTCCCCGCAGGAACCGCACGATGTCGTCGACCACCTGGAGCGGCGAGAGCTCGCTCGTATCGACGGTATAATCCGCATGTGTGTAGAGCTGCGCACGCTCCTGCATCAGCTGTTCGATGGCCTTGCGGCGGTCGCCCGCGTCCCTGCCGTCAAGCACGGGCCGCTGTCCCTGCGTCATGGTCCGCTGCAGGATGGTATCGACATCCGCCTGCAGGCAGACGACGACGCCGCCCGCGCGCAGCGCCTCCATATTCTCCTGGCTTTTCACCGTGCCGCCGCCCGTCGAGATGACCGTATTGCGGCGCTTTGCCACGCGCGCAACCATCTCACGCTCGCGCGCGCGGAAATACGCCTCGCCACATCGCTCGAACATCTCGGGGATGCTCATGCCCGCCTCCGCCTCGATTTTCTGATCGAGATCGAGAAAGGAGAAGCCGAGCCGCTGGGCGAGCGAACGTCCCGTGCTTGTCTTGCCCGTGCCCATGAATCCGATGAGGACGATGTTCTTCATGGCTCACCAGTCCTTCTCTACGCGCTCATTGTAGGCGGAAAGCGCTGTGCGCACATCCACCATCGCGTCGCCGCCGAACTTCTCGACGATGGCCTGCGCGATGACGAAAGCCGTCATCGCCTCGCCGACCACGGAGGCCGCCGAGACAGCACAGGCATCGCTGCGCTCCTTGCAAGCGAGCACGGGCTTCTTCGACGCGATATCGACGGAGTGCAGCGGCTGCATCAGCGTCGGAATGGGCTTCATGACCGCGCGGACGACGACCGGCTCGCCGTTCGTCATGCCGCCCTCGAGTCCGCCCGCATTGTTCGTCCGGCGATAGACATGCGTGCCCTCGATATACATCTCATCGTGCATCGCGCTGCCCGGCTGATCGGCATAACGGAAGCCGGCGCCGATCTCCACGCCCTTGATGGCCTGGATGGACATCATCGCGCCCGCGAGCCGCGCGTCGAGCCGACGATCCCACTGGATATGCGAGCCGAGTCCGACTGGCACGCCGCGCACGATGACCTCGAACGTGCCGCCGAGCGTATCGCCCGCTGCCATCGCCTCGCGGATACGCGCCTTCATGCGCTCCTCCGCCTCCGCATCGCAGCAATTGAGCTCAGACTCCGTCCTGCCGATGCTCATGACATCGATATGGTCGGGATTGACAGCAACGCCGCCGATCGTTGTGACATGAGAGACCACGTCGATGCCGAGCGAGCGCAGGAATTCCTTGCAGAGCGCACCGACCGCGACGCGCATCGTCGTCTCCCGCGCACTCGAGCGCTCGAGAATATCGCGGATATCGCTGCGCGCGTATTTCTTGCAGCCCGTGAGGTCGGCATGACCGGGACGCGCCGCCGTGACCGGCTCTCCGGACGGCGCGCCGAACGCCGCCATGCGGTCCGTCCAGTTCGCGAAATCACGGTTC
>Ga0256405_10008034_pt1 | contig 15390 bp, 9 predicted proteins | sample RumenRJG_02DNA_FD_189096 | JGI IMG/M metagenome (GOLD analysis project Ga0256405, IMG submission 189096) | Bovine rumen microbial communities from Lethbridge, Alberta, Canada - RJG_02 | ecosystem: Host-associated > Mammals > Digestive system > Stomach > Rumen | place: Canada: Alberta | collected... | reverse complement strand
GGTTTTGGGAGGCGCACCCCCGAGTCCTATACAATGTCAAACATTGTGAGATTTCTACAGGATTTGACGAAATAAATTGTGAGATTTCCAGGGGCACCTGCAAAACTGTGTGTTCAGCAATCAGAGACACCACCCAGCGGGTGGCCCTATGAGTAACCCCGCTGGGGCGGATTTCCGAAGCATAGCGAGGACAGCCGCCCCGGCGGGGTGCCGAGTAGAGACCTCTGTCGCCCCGGGGCGACCCCATTGTATCAGTCTTTCAGGAAGAACCGCTCATCAATCTCACCGCCACAGTCCAGGATGAAGCGCCTGTATTCTGTGGTAAACGAGATTGGTATAACTCATGACGAGGCAAAGGTAGCATTAATTTCTGGTTCAATTACAAGGACGCCCCAATTGGGGTCGCCTCCAGCGACAATCTCAGTTATCTTTTACCCCCAGTGAATCATACTCCCTCGCTTGCGCTCGGTCATCTGATTTACTGGGGGTTACCGCATGGGACACCCTTCGGGTGAGTGACCCTGTTTAATCCAGACACACGGTTTTGCAGGTGACCCCTATTTTCGCTAATCAAGCGAATTTCACGAAAACAATTATATTTTTCTCATTCAATTAGTTTAATTCGCATTAGCCCCGCAGGGTTTGGGCAGGGCTTCTATATCATTGCCTAAAAAAAATGCCCTACCGCATGCTTGGCATTTAGCGACAATTGTGTTACTTTTGCGCCAAACACTTAAAAAACGCTATTCTGACACTATGACAAAACGAGCAGGATTCGCAACCCGCCTGGGGGCAGTCGCCGCGGCGGTGGGGTCGGCAGTGGGCCTGGGAAACATCTGGCGTTTCCCCTTCGAGGCCGGACAGAATGGAGGCGGCGCCTTTATTCTGGTTTACATCGTGTGCATTTTGATCATGGGTATCCCCGTGATATTGAGTGAGTTTATCATCGGCCGCTCGACCCATAGCAACATGAAGGCGGCCCTGGCGCGGCTCTCGCCGGGCAAGCGGTATTATCTGTTCACCTACGTCTGTATCTTGGGCAGTTTTGTGGTCATCGGCTTCTATAGTGTGGTCTGCGGCTGGATTATCGAGTATCTGTATCAGGCTGCACTGGGCGGCCTGCAGGGTCACACGCCAGAGCAGTACAGCAGCATGTTTACCGCTCTGGTGACAAATCCATGGCGCTGTGTGGGCTGGACGGTACTCTTCCTGCTGCTCAACTTCATGGTGATGAGCCGCGGCATCGAGAAGGGCATAGAGCGCGTGGCCAGCGTGATGATGCCCCTGCTGTTTGTCATCCTCCTCGTCTTCTGTGTCAACTCACTGCTCCTGCCCGGAGCGCGTCAGGGGCTGGAGTTCCTGTTTTATCCCGATTTCTCTGAATTGACCATGCGGGGTGTGCTCGACGCCTTCGGCCAGGCTTTCCTGTCGCTCTCGATCGGTATCTCGTGCCTGGTGACGTACAGTTCCTACTTCAGCGATGACACATCGCTGACCAAGGATGCCACCACTGTGGCCGCCCTCGATACCTTGGTCGCCATCCTCTCGGGTGTGATGATCTTCCCGGCCGTCTTCTCGTTTGGCGTGGAGCCGACGGCTGGGCCTCGGCTCATCTTTGAGGTGTTGCCAGGCATTTTCCAGCAGATGACGGGGGGCTACTTCTGGGCGCTGCTGTTCTTCCTGCTGGTATTCTTTGCCTCGTTGACCTCCACCATCTCGTTAAGTGAGATACCCATCACCTTCATGATCGAGGAGCACAGGATGTCGCGCCCGAGGGCCATCCTGTGGACGGCCTTGTTTACCTTTGCCCTGGCGGTTCTGGCAGCGCTCTCGTTTAATGTGCTGGATCAGGTCAAGATACTGGGCAAGAGCATATTTGATGCCATGGATTATGCGGCGAGCAACATCTTTATGCTCCTGGGCGGACTCTTCACGGCCGTGTATGTGGGATGGATTTTGGACCGCAAGGTCGTCCATGAGCAGTTGACCAATGGCGGGCGCCTCAAGGGTGCGATGGAACCCTACCTGATCTTCTGCCTGCGTTACGTTGCGCCGGTATCCATCTTCTTCATCTTCCTTTATCTCACGGGAATCATCTAAGCCGCCGCCTGAGGTGTGCGGCTGTGCGCTGGGGGAATGCGGTTGCCTCAGCGTGACCTCTGGTGGTCGATGATGGCTGCGGTGAAGGGTCGCCAATATTTCTGGCACTTAGTCTCTCCCACGCCATAGATGACGCTGAACTCGGCTTGGTTTGTGGGCTTCTCGGTGGCCATCGCCTGCAGTGACTTGTCGCTGAATACCATATAGGGCGCGATGTGGTTTGCGATGGCCAGCGCCTTGCGCACGTCGCGCAATTTCTCGAACAGCGCTTTGTCCATCTCATTGGCGGGAACCATCCCTGCGATAGTGCCTGGCGTCTCGGTAGTGGGCTGCTTTGGCGCTTTGGCCGTGAATTCGCGTCGCTCAAACCGATTCAGGGCGATGCGTTGCCGTCCATAGAGCACCTCGTTGCCATAGTCGGTAACCTTCAAGTGATTGTTTTCGTCATAGGCAACGTCGATCAGCCCCATCTGCAACATCTGCAGCAGATAAGCGTTCCACTCGCTCATGCTGTTTGCGCGCCCCACGCCGAAGGTCTTGAGCCGATCGTAGCCTTTCTCGATGATGTCGGCTTTGCGCCAGCCGAGCAGGATGTCGGTGATGGTGTACATGCCTGCTTGCTCGTCGGTCCGCTTGATGGCGCTCAACGCCATCTGGGCCAGTGTGGTGCCGTCGAAGCGTTCGGGCGGATTGTCACACACGTCGCAGTTGTGGCAGTCGTGGTCGTAGCGCTCGTTGAAGTAACTCAACAGCACGCGGCGGCGGCACACGCCGCTCTCGGCAAACTGTTGCATGCGCTTCAATTTGTCCATGTTGATCTGGATTTGGCCAGACTGACGTGCAAACTGCTGCAGTGTCACCACATCACCATAATTATAAAACATGAGGGCCTCGGCTGGCAGACCATCACGTCCGGCACGCCCTATCTCCTGGTAGTAGCCCTCGATGTTGCGTGGCATGTTGCTGTGGATCACATAGCGCACGTTGCTCTTGTCGATGCCCATGCCAAAGGCAATCGTGGCGCATACCACCTTCAGGTCATCGTTGATAAAGTCGCGCTGCACCTGTTGTTTCTGCTTGGTGCTCATGCCGGCATGGAACGGGCGCGCTTGGATGCCCGTGGCGGTGAGTTTTGCAGCCAGAGTCTCGGTGTCCTTGCGACGCAGGCAGTAGATGATACCGCTCTCGCCGCGATGCAGATTGATGAACTGCACCATCTGACTGAATTTCTGCTTGCCGCTAGAGCCTTGAACCACGTTGAGCGAGATGTTGGGACGGTCAAACGAACTGACAAAAAGACGCGCCGCGGGAATGTTCAGTTGCTGGGCGATGTCGTCGCGGGTAATGCGGTCGGCTGTGGCCGTGAGCGCCATCACAGGGATGTCGGGGAAACGCTGCTTGAGCCCTCCGAGTTGGGTGTACTCTGGTCGGAAGTCGTGTCCCCACTGCGATATGCAGTGCGCCTCGTCGATGGCAAACAGGCAGATGCGGTTGGTGATCGTCGTTGACCACCGGTCTATCTCGCTAAGCAGTTTCTCGGGAGAGATGTAGAGCAGTTTCACTTTGCCCTGCATGAGCAGTTCCATTGTTTGCCGCTTCTCGTCATCGCTCTTCTCGCTGTTGAGGGCCAGGGCAGGAACGCCATTCTGCTGTAGCGCGTCGATTTGGTCATTTATCAGGGCCAATAGCGGTGAAATGACTACAGCAAACCCGTCTTGACTCATCAGACCGGGTATCTGGTAACACAGCGACTTGCCGCCCCCCGTCGGCATGAGCACGATGCTGTCGCCTCCATTCAGAGTGTGGTCAATGATATCCCATTGATGCCCACGGAATTGGTCATATCCATAGCAACTCCTCAACAGAGCCAGCGCAAACTCTTGGCGTGTCATGCCATTGATGCCATCCATGACCGATAAAAGAAGTGAAAACTAATAAGCATTATCCTCTCCCTTGAGGGCGTTCCACACGGTCCTGAAGATGATTTTCAAGTCAAGGAAGAAAGTCCAGTTCTCGGCATACCACACGTCATACTCGACGCGCTTCTCCATCTGCCACAACTCTTCGGTCTGGCCACGATAGCCTCTCACTTGTGCCCATCCCGTAATGCCAGGCTTGATGGTGTGGCGGAGCATGTACTTGTCGATGAGTTCGCTATACATCTCGGTCTGTGCCACCATGTGGGGACGAGGACCGACAATGCTCATCTCGCCGCGCCACACGTTGTAGAACTGGGGCAACTCGTCGATGCTCGAGCGACGCAGGAAGTTGCCAAATTTCGTCACCCTGGGGTCGCCCTTAGTGGCTTGCAGCGTGTCGCTGTCGGGGTTGACACGCATCGTGCGGAACTTGTAGCAATTGAAGGCTTGCCCGCGGTAGCCTGTGCGCTTCTGGACGAAGAAGATTGGGCCTGGCGATGACAATTTGATGCCGATGGCTATAGGGATGATGACTAGCGGCGACAGGATCAGGGCAACAGTCGATAACAGCAGGTCGAACGAACGCTTCACCAGGCGGTTGATGGGATTCTTCAAGGGGTAGGGGTGAACAGCCAGGATGGGGATATCTCCCACCGATTGCAACTCAAACTGGCGTGTCACCGTGCGGCCAAACTGCGGCACATAGTAGAAGTCGACGGCATTGTTGTCGGCAATGCGTATCATGCGTGAAACATTCTGATTGTCCTCGATGTCTGGCACAGCGCAGAACATCTCATCGACCTGATGGGTCTTGACAAACGCCTCCACATCGTCGAGTGTGCCTTGGTAGGCTGCCGATGCCGAACGGGCCTTAGGGTTGTTGTCAAAGAAGCCCACGATATGGTAGCCATAGCCTTGGTCTGCCAGCATCTCGTTGATCAATCGCACACCCACTGTGCCACCACCAATTACGATCACCCGCTTGAAGTTCAGACCACGGTTGCGGTACAGTTTCACCAATTGGCGGGAGATGACCCACCACGTCGCCAGCACAACAAAGAAGGTCACATAGAACCACAGCACGCGCTGCCAGGGGGCCTCGCTGCTGCCCAGCATCGAAGCCAGGGTGATGAATATGCCGGCATGCGTCAGCACCAGTTTCAAGGCTTGGCCCACAACCTTCTCGGCATAGAAGACGCGGCGCTCGTGCACATTGCTGTAGAAGTATAGGCAGACTACCATCGCCACATTGAGCACGAGCCACATAGGGCGCGTATACAACTCGTTGCCGGGCTGCAGCGACTCGCTGTGCCACATCATGGATGCAAGAAAGACCAGATTGACAATGATGATGTCAATCAGGCTGAATATCCATCTGACGAATTGTCCGTAACGTCCTTTGCTCTTCATCGGTTAAAGCGTGGAGGAGAATAAATGGAGCACGCAATGTGGCTGTGTCATAATTCGATAACCGCTCGATGGTAGCGCTATACGTGAGATACAGAACAAGTTTGTTAGCAATAGACTTGCACAAGATGTCTCGCGTGTTTAAGCCAATCGTTGTTTGAGGCACGAATTATGACACACCCCCAGTGCGTGGGTTTCATGAGTTGTTGACGGGAGTTGTCTCCAATTTGTGTTATGCGTTGTCAAGATCCTTGATGCGCTGTTCCAGGTCGGCAATCTCTTCCTTGAGACGGGCAATGCGGCGCTCCATCTCCTGAACCAGTGAATTGCCGCTCTTGGTGTTGGCGGTCAAGAAGCCCATGTTGTTCTCAAAGGTCTTCAACTCGCTCATGCGTTGCTCATAAGTGCGAACCAGACGATCACGCTCGCTCAGGCCACGGTCGTTGCCCGAGGGACGTCCGCCACCTCGCTGACCATCGCCACGTGAGCGTGAACCACGCATGTCGAGCGTGTCAAATGCCTTGTCGACCAACTCGCGATACTGGGCATAGATCTTGTCCTTCTCCTTGAAGGGCACATGGCCGATTTCCTGCCAGCGGTCCATCAGTTCACGGACGGTCTGAGCAGCATCTTCGCCGGCCTCCTCGATGGTCGACTTGAGCGTGGCGATGACTTCCTTCTTGGCCTTGAGGTTGTCGTGCTCAACGGCATGGACGTTTACGTTCTGCTTCTTCTTCTCCTCAAAGAAGTGGTCGCAAGCGGCGATAAAGCGTTTCCACACGTTGTCGCTGTACTTCTTCACCACCGGGCCGATGGTTTTCCACTCCTTCTGCATCTCGACAAACTTATCGGTGGCCTCTTTCCAGTCGGTAGAGTCCATCAGCGCCTCGGCGCGTTCACACAAGTCAATCTTCTTGGCCAGGTTAGCGCTCAGTTCCTCCTTCATAGCCTTATAGAATTCGGCCTTCTTGGCAAAGAAGTCGTCGCATGACTTGCGGAACCGGGCAAACAGAGCGGCGTTGGCCTTGCGCGATGCGTAACCGAGTTTCTTCCAATCCTCTTGCAGGGCGATGATCTGTTTGGTCACCTCGTCCCACTGGGCATAGGTCTTGAGGTCATCGGTAGTGATCTGCTCGATCTTCTCGCACAGTGCGGTCTTGGCATCGGCATTCTCCTTCTCCTTGCTCTTGCGGTCTTCAAAGAAGGCTTGGTACTTCTTGTTGATGGCGCTGGAAGCGGCCTTGAAGCGAGCCCACAGTTCCTCGCGCAATTCCTTGGCAACGGGACCGATCTCGCGCCAGTTGTTATGCAGTTCCTGCAGTTTTCTGAAGGCTGACACGATGTCGGGATCCTCGTCGAGGGCCTCGGCCTCCTCACATAACTGCTGCTTCAGTTCCAGGTTCTTCTTGAAATCGTAGTCGCGCAATTCCTTATTCATCTTGAGCACATCATAGAAACGCTCGGTGGCGCGCTGGAATTCCTTCCAAACCTCGGTGTCGGCTGTGGCGGGAACATCACCAGTGTCCTTGAACTCTTGTTGCAGTTGCTTGACGCGATTGAACTGGCGATTGATGTTGTCGGGATCGTTGGCGATCTCGTTGATCAGCGCGATGATTTGGCGCTTCTTCTCCAGATTGGCCTCGCGATTGGCCTCTTGCGCTGCGTTATACTCGGTACGGCGTTCCTTGAGCACATTGAGCAGTTCCTTCAGGTTGTTCTCGTCGGGATCATCCTTGGGTGTGAAGTCACCTTCGTTATTGCCGTTAGCCAGGAAATCCTCTTTCTCCTTGGCCACCTCATCGCGGCGCAAAGCAAAGAAGGCGGCCTTGATGGCCTGCACTTCGTCCTTTACCTCTTCGATGGGGCGTGCTGCGGCCTCTCGCATCATCTCCACCAGTTCGCCCTTGCTTTTGCCAGCAAGTTCCAGACGCGGCGCGGACTCTGCTTTGGGCTCCTCTGCTTTGGGTTCCTCTGCTTTGGGTTCCTCTGCAGCAGGCTGCTCTGCAATAGGCTCCTCGGCCTTAACTTCTTCACTCACAACTTCCTGTGCCTCGGTTTGGGGCTCAGTGCTCAATACTTGATCTTTCTCGAGATTGTTCATCGATTCAGATTGTTCACGCAGTTCCATCATAATATCTAAGTTTTGTTCAGGCGCATGAGTGCCTGACGGTTCATATTCAAACTCCAAATTTAGGCATTTTTTCTCATCTGCAAAACCATTTTCCTGATTTTTTTGCTTTTTGCTGCGTTTTTCATCAAAAAAACAGGACTCACGAGCGGTAGCATGAGGCTCATGAGTCCTGGAAATGGTCTTGCCGGAGTGTTACAGTCGAGGCTTACAGGATAGTGGCTTTCACAATCTTGATGTCACTCACAGGGCGGTCCATGCGCCCCGTCTGCGCGTTCTGAATCTTGTCGACAACATCCATGCCTTCAATCACTTGGCCAAATACGGTGTACTGTCCGTCAAGATGGGGCGTGCCGCCCACACTGGTATAGGCATCGATCTGCTCGTCGGTGAGAGAGAACGGGCTTTGGGCTGCCTCGGCTTCGGTCTGCTGGATGAGTCGGTTCTGTAATTCGTTCAGACCCTCATTGTCTTGATTGCGCTGCAACGTTTCGATCTGGGCATGGTTTTCGTTCACCAGGCGGCGGAAGATGTCTTGTTTCTTGACAGTGGCCAGTCGCTGGGTCATCATCTTCAGATCGTCGCTGCTGTAGATTTTGCCGGTCACAATATAGAATTGGCTGCCGCTGCTACGGCGTTCGGGGTTCACCTGGTCGCCCGTGCGTGCGGCGGCAAGTGCACCGCGCTTGTGGAAATATTTCGGGTAAACAAATTCGGCAGGAATGGTGTAACCTGGATCTCCGTCGCCCAAGGTGGCGTCGGGGCCTGCTGTCTTAGAGTTGCCATCACCGGTCTGAATCATAAAGTCCTTGATCACACGGTGAAAGAGTACTCCGTCGTAATAACCTTCCTGGACCAACTTGACGAAGTTGTCGCGGTGTTGCGGAGTTTCGTCGTAAAGTTCGACTACGATGTCTCCCATCGTGGTCTCGAGTTTCACTTTTGTCATCTTGCTGTTGGTGGTTTGGGGCTGTGCGGCGCTCTCACTGGCACTCTCAGTGTTGTTTGCCGAGCATGATATGAGCGTCAGCACGACCATCATAAATGATAAGAACAAATTCCTTTCCATCATTCATTATATTATTTAATATACACTAAATGTTTCTCTGTTCACCTCGCTGCGGCTACTGGATGCCGCCACGTGGGCAATCAGATTCCCACGGGGTAGAGACGCTTGTAGATGCGGCGGAAGTTGTCATCCTTGGCACTCAACTCGGCGGCATGCTCCTTGTAGTCGGAACCCCACAGCGACGAGGCCAAATAGGCCAGATACACGTGGTCGCGGTCTCTGGCGATGGCGGCTTTGACCAGCAGGTCAATGCTCTCGGCATACTTCTCGCGGTCGATGGCGTTGAGGTAGCGTGCCGTGCTCACGACAAACTGACCCGTGCGATCTTTCATAATCATATTGTCGACCAGCGCAGGCAGATCGGCATCCACAGTGCCCATGTTGTTTGCGATATACTCATAGGTCAACAGACCGTTAGTGTCATCGTCAAGTATCTTTTTAATGTGATTGTCCATATGTCAAAATTAGCGATGCGGTTCATTTATAATTTGCAAAGATAGTGTTTTTTTCGATTGTGACTCTTATTTCCCTCCCAAAATAATCAGATGCCGCCCTTTTGGACCCTTTTGAGCCGTCTGTGCGGTAGTCTTTCACATGCCATGGCAAGGTTTGCACGGGGGGGCTCGATGGGCAGTAGGCGGGAGAAGAAAGGCTGTTGTCTGATGGGCGTGGAGGGTTGTTACCAAAACCACGAGCCGGAGACAATGATAAAATGTAATACCGATTAAGGCTCTAAAAATCAGTTATCTGAATATGTCGATTACGGAATTTGATAATTATAAATTAATAATCTGTCATAAAAAATGCCCATTTCTCTTGCGATATATAAACAATTTGCGGATAACCGCCTTTCTATTATAAAAAATGTGTTTTTTGACATTGTTAGTGCTTATAATCGAAACAAAATGACTACCTTTGCACCGAAAAAGCGAAATACATAAATATTTGCAAATATATTCAAAAATAAGAAACAGTTAAGTCAATGAAAGCGATTTACACTTTCGGTAACGGCCAGGCAGAAGGTCGTGCCGACATGCGAGATCTGTTGGGTGGCAAGGGCGCTAACCTTGCCGAGATGAACTTGATTGGTGTGCCTGTTCCCCCGGGCTTCACCATCACGACCGAAGTTTGCCGTCTCTATAACGAGCAGGGACGCGAGGCCGTTGTAGCCATGATCAAGGAAGACGTCAAGAAGTCGATTCAGCACATCGAGAACTTGACTGGCAACAAGTTCAACGACCCCAGCAATCCCCAGTTGGTTTCGGTTCGCTCGGGCGCTCCCGTTTCGATGCCTGGTATGATGGACACCGTCCTCAACCTGGGTATTAACGATGCCGTTGCCGACACTCTGGCTCAAAAGTCGGGCAATCCCCGATTTGCTTGGGATAGTTACCGCCGCTTTGTGCAGATGTATGGTGATGTGGTACTTGGCATGAAGCCGACCAACAAGACTGACATCGACCCCTTTGAGGCGATTATCGAAGACGTGAAAGCAAAGAAGGGCGTGAAGTTTGACACCGAACTCGATGTGGACGACCTCAAGGAGTTGGTGGCTCGCTTCAAGGCCGCAGTCAAAGAGAATACCGGCAAGGATTTCCCCACAGATGCTTACGACCAGTTGTGGGGCGCCATCTATGCCGTGTTTGATAGTTGGAACAACGACCGTGCCATCCTGTACCGTCGCATGAACCAGATCCCCGAGGAGTATGGTACGGCGGTCAATGTCCAGGCCATGGTCTATGGCAACATGGGTAACAACAGCGCTACGGGTGTTTGCTTCTCCCGTGATGCCGGCACAGGCGAGAACCTGTTCAACGGTGAGTACCTGATCAATGCTCAGGGCGAGGACGTTGTGGCTGGAGTGCGCACCCCGCAGCAGATTATGACCGAAGGCAGTCGTCGTTGGGCTCAGTTGCAGGGTATCAGCGAGGAAGAGCGTGCCGCCAAGTATCCCTCTCTCGAAGAGGCTATGCCCGAGTGTGCCGCTCAACTGGTCGACATCCAGCAGAAACTCGAGAATCACTATCATGATATGCAGGACATGGAGTTCACCATCCAGGACGGCAAGTTGTGGTTGCTCCAGACCCGTAACGGTAAGCGTACCGGTGCCGCCATGGTCAAGATTGCCATGGACCTGCTGCGCGAAGGCGCTATCGACGAGAAGACCGTGATCAAGCGCATGGAGCCTGGCAAACTCGACGAGTTGCTGCACCCCGTGTTTGATAAGGCCGCTGTCAAGAAGGCCAAGGTTATGGCCAAGGGTCTGCCCGCAAGTCCCGGTGCCGCAACCGGTCAGATCGTATTCTTTGCTGACGATGCCGAAGAGTGGGCTTCCCGCAAAAAGAAAGTCATCATGGTTCGCCTCGAGACTTCACCCGAAGACCTGCGTGGCATGAGTGTCGCTCAGGGTATCCTCACCGCCCGTGGTGGTATGACTTCACACGCCGCAGTTGTCGCACGTGGTATGGGCAAGTGCTGTGTGTCGGGTGCCGGTGAAATCAAGGTTGACTACAAAGCCCGCACCGTCATGATGGGTGAGAAAACCTATAAGGAGGGTGACTGGATCTCGATCAATGGCAGCACGGGTGAGGTCTATGATGGCCTCGTGGCTACCGTCGACGCCGACCTGAGCGGTGACTTCGCTGCCGTGATGAACTTGGCCGAGAAATACAGCAAGATGGACGTCTACACCAATGCCGACTCGCCCCGCGATGCCAGCGTGGCTCGCAAACTGGGTGCTCATGGTATCGGTCTGTGCCGCACCGAGCACATGTTCTTTGAGGGTGACCGCATCAAGGCTATGCGCGAGATGATCATCGCTCCCGATGAGCCTTCACGCCGCATCGCCCTGGGTAAGTTGCTGCCTTTGCAGCGTGGCGACTTTGAGGGAATCTTTGAGGCTATGGACGGCTACGAGGTAACCATCCGCCTGCTCGATCCCCCCTTGCATGAGTTCGTTCCTCATCAGTTAGAGACTATGCGCGAACTGGCCGAACAGACCGGACGCACCCTCGAGGAAGTAAAACTCGTGTGCGATGGACTTGAGGAGTTCAACCCCATGCTGGGTCATCGTGGTTGCCGTCTGGGTAACACCTATCCCGAGATTACCGAGATGCAGGCACGTGCCATCATCGAGGCTGCTCTTAATGTCAAGGCTAAGGGTGTCGACGTGCATCCCAAGATCATGGTTCCCCTGATCGGTGTTAAGGCCGAGATTCAGATGCAGGCCGACATTATCAACGCAACGGCTCAGAAGGTATTTGCCGAGCGTGGCGACACTGTTGCCTACAAGGTGGGTACGATGATTGAGATCCCGCGTGCCGCTCTCGTGGCCGACCAGATCGCACAAGTGGTTGACTTCTTCTCGTTCGGTACCAACGATTTGACCCAGATGACCTTCGGTTACTCACGTGACGACGCAGGCAAGTTCCTCGCCGTTTACAAGAATCTCGGTATCCTCAAGGTAGACCCGTTTGAGGTGCTTGATCAGGAAGGTGTAGGCCAACTCGTTGAGATGGCAACCCGCAAGGGCCGTGCCACTAAGCCCGAGTTAAATGTCGGCATCTGTGGTGAGCATGGTGGTGAGCCCTCGAGTGTGAAGTTCTGCGCTTCGCTGGGCATGAACTACGTTTCCTGCTCTCCCTACCGCGTGCCCATCGCACGCCTTGCTGCCGCGCAGGCAGCTGTCGAGGAATAATCGAAAGATGCTGAAAATTAGTGAGATACGAGGCAAGTACTTGGCAAACAGGTACTTGCCTCGCTTCTTTTCTGCACGTTCTGCACATTCTAAAAGCAGTCCATGACGGGTTTGTTTTACAAATGCTTTACACTAAATCGGCAAATGTTTTACACTAAAAAATGGCACTGCAAAAGAGAGAACAAATTGAAGTCAAATAATTCACTAATTTTTAGTCCACATGGTAAACTTAAAAGCAACAGTAAGAGTTAAAACAAAGAAAGGTCTTTATCCTGTTTACATCCGCTTTACGAAAGGTAATCAGGTTTCATATGTAAAGACCTCTTGGGTGGTAAATGACAAAGGTTTGGATAAGAAAAAGAACATTACTGATCCCTTTGTTTTCCACCAGACATCTGTCTTGATTGATAGTTATTATAAACAACTCAATCAGATAGACACTTCAAAATGGACAACTTCTGAGATTGTCAAGTACTTAACAGAGTTCAACAACGACCTCTCCTTCTCCGACTATGCAAGAAATCATATCGAGAAGATGAAAAGCAGAGGTCAGGAACGAACTTCCCGAAACTATAAGTGGGCTTTGAATCACATGGAGAGGTTCGCGGAAACAGACAACATAATGTTTTCACGCATGACATCTGCTTTTCTTAACCGATGGATTGAGTCTTTATCTGAAACCAATCGTTGTAAAGAACAATATCCTGTATGCATTCGTGAAGTCTATAAGGCTGCGTTGAAGGATTTCAATGATGAAGAACTTGGAATCGTCAAGCTTAAGAATCCTTGGGGCAATGTCGTAATACCAAGAAGTGATATTCCAGTCAAGCGTGCTATTTCAGCAAGCATGCTGCGTAAATTCTTCCATGTTGTTCCAGACAGAAGTAGATTTACCCATCCTCTTATGGAGGTTGGTCAAGATGTCGCTTTAATATCGTTCTGCATGTGTGGTCTCAATGCAGTTGATATATTTAATGCAAGGAAAGACCAGTATGTGAATGGAATCTTCCATTATGAACGTCAGAAGACCAGGATGACTCGTTCGGATAGAGGCTATTTCGAGATACGGGTGCCGGAGTTCTTGAAGCCGACTTTTGAGAAATACCTGTCTGAGAAAGCAAATTCCCCTTGGCTATTTAACTTTCATGACCGTTTGTCCACCTCTGATAGTTTTTGTGCCAATGTGAATATCGGCATTAAACAGATATGGGAAAAAGTTGACCCAAACTTTAAAGCCTCTTTATATGCCTTCCGTCACAGTTGGGCTACTATTGCTCAGAATGAATGTGGAGCATCTATGAACGAGGTTGACTTTGGGCTTAACCATTCGACCAACAAAATGGCAAAGGTTTATGTACAGGTGGATTTTACACCTGCTTGGATTCTGAACGAAAAGGTTATTGATTTTATTTTCTTTACTGACAAAGAATCAAAGTTTGTTGAGAAAGAAGATAAGACCTTCGAAAGGATTTCTAAATATAATAATGTGCGTGCAGAAGCATTTGTGATGGGGAAAAAGGTATGTGCTTTGGAAGATACAGGATTTAGTAATGTTGATCAGATTATGGATAAACTGACAACCCTACTCCCAAAGAAAATCAAAAATGCACGTGTTCAGTTTAAGATTACTAATGTCGATAAGAATCTAACCCAGATGTATCAAAGGCTTGTTAGATAAGAAAGAGAAGAACTTTGCGTATTCTCATAAAAAATGCTCAGGTATAGCACTACGCCATATCTGAGCTTTTTTGTATGTTGTTAATCATCACAAAAGGTAGTTTTGCTGGATGGTTGCTAACTCTTGGAGGTCAACAAGTCTGTATCGCTTCTTGCCTGGTGATATTCTTGATGGATGTAACTTGCCGTTTTTAATCCATCTGTCAACATCAGCTCTACCAAATAACCTGTAAGCCTGTGCTTGGCTAATCTCCAGCTGCCCTTTTTCGACTTGATGTATTCTTAAAGCAACTTTTGTCGCCAGCAAATCAACGAATTGCTCGAATGTGACAGTTAGGTCTGCAAATTGAAGTACTGAATTATCGTCCATATCTTTTATGATTTAATTGCATAGATAAGGAGGGGCTACCTCCGTGCTTGAATGAATTCTGCTGCAAAGGTAGCCCCTATACATCATAAGCGGACGGATAGCGACTATATACGATTTCTTATATAGTTGTTATATCGTTCTCTTGTTTGCAGTTTGTTATACTGCTTGCATTTTACATACTTTCTTTCAGTCTTACGACGAAACTTTTGCATGTGGACTCGAAACCGATTTCTTCATCCTTTTGGTTGGATTGCTTTTTCTTGCCAAGCTTCGGATTTTTTGCCTGTGACAGACTGCAACGGAGTTGGCTTGCTCGAAGCGGCTCATTGTTAGTCGAGGAAGACAGGAGCTTGTTCTTCTCCAGGATCATCTGCCATTGAAATGGTAAAAGTCCATGTTCGCGGAGAGCACCGAAGAACAAGGCAACATTTCGGTTGCTGTTCGCCTGTAGCGGTCTTTGAAGCTTGCACTCAAATAGACTCCTAACATCTTCTGCTGTCACTTCTACCCTGAACAAACTTGTAGCCGTAGCAAATTCTGTTATACGTGCTATCTGCTCGTTTGAAAAGTGTGCAAGAAATTCTGGCTTTGGCTGAATACACTTACCAGAATTGAACAGATTGAACATCTGCAGAAAGTCCTTCTTCTTGAACTTGGGCTTTGAGAAGAAAGCATCCACAAGGTCACGACGTTCTTCAAGTAGCTCCCTGAGTTCGCAGACATGCATAAAATGGGTTTTCATGTCAGCCTCACTCAGGCCAGAGGCCGGAAGATTGTAGTAGAACCAATCATTTAAATAGCGAGAATAAGTTTTCTCGCCATTGATGATCTCAGACTTGTACTGCTCGAAGGCGGTACGACACAGTTGCCAGAGTTCGTCCCCTGGCAACTGTGTCGTACCGCCTTCTTCCTTGACGTTATCAGTGCCTCGTTCCGTTGTACGGATTGTTCCAGTTGCCTTATCAAATCAGTTGTCTTGTGCTTGTATTGTTTAATGCTTTTTGCATCACGATGTATGATGAT
>Ga0256405_10008033_pt1 | contig 15392 bp, 14 predicted proteins | sample RumenRJG_02DNA_FD_189096 | JGI IMG/M metagenome (GOLD analysis project Ga0256405, IMG submission 189096) | Bovine rumen microbial communities from Lethbridge, Alberta, Canada - RJG_02 | ecosystem: Host-associated > Mammals > Digestive system > Stomach > Rumen | place: Canada: Alberta... | reverse complement strand
GCCAGGAGCGCGACGCGCGACAAATGCCCCTACCCCAGCTTTGGCACGCTGCCCGTGCGCGTGCGCCGCAACGCCTACGGCCGCCAGCTCGGCAGCTTCTCCACCAAGGGCGAGATCAAGGGCCTCGGCGACTTCCCCATGCGTTTCATCCGGGCGCCCTTCATCGAGGAAGCCGCGCCGGAGGTCGACGTCCTCGCACGCGTCGACGGCAACATCGTCGCCGTGCGCTACGGCCAGCAGATCGGCCTCGCCTTCCATCCGGAACTCGGCACCGACACGCGCCTCCACGCGGCCTTCCTCTCGATGATCGCCTCCTGAACATCAAAACATACCTCACACCAATACAGCGCCTCTCAGCAGCGCGCTGCAAAGGGCCGGACGCAAATGCCTCTTTCGCATTTGCATCCGGCCCTTCTGTCATGCGCTTTTTTGCGAGAGCACCCTTTTGCCGCGCCCGCTGTCAGGCGCGACCGCCCCGCGGACACGCCGTCAGCCCTCGATCTTTTCGAGCAGCTCCGCCGCCTTCGCGTCGGCCTTTGCCCGCGTCTCGGCGTCCATCGCGCGCACCGCGGCGCCGATGCGCGCGTCCGCGCCGCGGATATGGCCCGTGAGCCACTTCGCGAGGAAATCGATCACATCGAGGATATAGGCCTCCTGATGGTCACCGAGCTTCTTCCTATCGATGCTGTCGAGCTTCTCGATAAAGGTCAGATGCTGATGCTTCTCGCTCCAGATATACTGGAACGAAATGCTCTGCATGAACTCCTCTTCATGCGCGAAATGCGTCTTCGTATAATCACGCAGTTCTTCGATGAGATCCACGATGCGGTCATACTTATCCGTGACCAGCTCATCGTGCAGCAAATCATACGTCTCATTCGCGAGCTCGAACAATCTCGCATGTTCCTTATCGATGAATTCTATCCCCGTCAGGAAGTCCTTCGTGAATTCATACTTCATAACCCCACAACCTTTCTTCCCTACTCAAGCTCACCTTGATAATAATTCAAAATAACGGATTTGTCCAGCGTCCCAGTCACAGAAATCAACAGAAAAAGCAGGCAGCTCCTCGCTGCCTGCCGCTTGCTCCTATGCCTCTTTACTTCTTCGTGATATCCTTGCCGAACCACTTCTCGGAGATCTTGGCCATCGTGCCGTCGGCCTTCATCTCGTCGAGCACCTTCTGCACCTCATCGCGCAGCTGCTGGTTGTCCTTCGCGAACGCGATGCCGAACGTGCTCACAGGGCCGATCGCGACATCGACGGCCTCGATGCTGTCCGGATGCTTGCTCATGTAGTAGCGGCCGACGATCTCATCGCCGATGACGGCGTCGATGCGGCCGTTCTCGAGATCCATGAACGCCGAGACGAAGTCCGCGTACTTCTTGACCTCCTTGACATCCTTCTTATAGAAATCCGTCTTGTCGAGGTACTCCTCCGCCGTGCTCGCGCTCTGCGTGCCGATGGCCTTGCCCGCGAGGCTCTGCTCATCCTTGATGTCCGTGCGCCCCTTCTTCACGAAGATGATCTGACGGTTGTCCATATAAGGCTCGGAAAAGAGCATGTTCTCCTTGCGCTTCTCCGTGATATCGAGGCCATTCCAGAGCACGTTCACGCGGCCGCTCTTGAGCTCGGCCTCCTTGCTCGACCAGTCGATGGCCTTGAACTCCACCTCGCGGCCCAGGCGTTTCGACGCCTCCTTCGCGAGATCGACATCGAAGCCGACGATCTCGTTGTTTTCGTCCTTGAAGCCCATCGGCGGGAAATTGTCATCGAGACCGACGATGATCTTCCCCTTGTCGCCGGAGCCAGCGCCATCCTTCGCCGCCTGCTGCCCGCCGCAGCCCGTGACCAGCGCCGCCGTCATCACAGCCGCCAGACCGAACGCGGCGATTTTCTTCCAATTCATCATAGGACATCCTCCCATTCACCAGAATACGATTTCATACATTCTATTATACTTTTGCACAGTAAAATATGAAATGGGAAAAGAAGTTGGATTTTACAAATTTACACCCTTTTGCTTGCAAATCCGGCGGTATGCTTGCTTTTTCATACATCCGAGGCAAAATGGCCGCGGTGCCATCTATGACGAAGGCGCGCTGCTGCTCGGCGCGGTTGTCTGGGGCACAGCTCCTCGGCAGCCGTACACAAACAATCCAGGGTTTGTGGTTCATTCGTCTCATTTTTGAAAATCAGCAGGGAATGCGTCAAAAAAGGCGAATTAATATAGAAGAAAGCGAATCTTCAAGGAGGGATTTCATCGTGCGTGCTGTTTCCGTAGAAGACCTCAAGCCCGGCATGATCCTTGCCCGCACACTGGTCAACGATGACATGATCGTCATTCTTTCTGAAAACACCCTGCTGACCAAAGCGCATATCACGCGTCTGACGTTTCTAAATATCCCCGTCGTCTATGTCAAGGATGAATACGAGCTCAGCAAGAACTACCAGACCGTCGCCGCCATCTTCAACCGCGGCAACGCGTTCCTCAAGGACTACAAAAGCGTCGTGAGCGCGGCGCGGCGCATCATCGACGAGGTGCGCGAGACGGGAAATGTCCCTGTCTCCGAGACAAACGCCGTCGTGACGAAGCAGATCACACCGCTCGCGAAGAGCAGCGGCGCCATCGACTATCTCTACGAGCTCAACCATCTCGCAGCCGATGTCTACAACCACTCGCTGCGCGTCTCCATCCTCGCGGGCGTCATCGCGAAGTGGCTGCACTTCGATGCGGAAAAGGCGAAAGATATCATGCTCGCCGGTTTCCTGCATGACATCGGCAAGACGAAGTTCGATCAGCGACTGCTCGACAAGAACATCGAGAACCTCAAGGGCGAGGACTACGAGCGCTACATCCAGCATACCGTCGACGGCCACCATATCCTCGCGAGCGTCGGCGGCCTCTCTGACGGCGTCAAACTCGCCGCCATGCAGCACCATGAGCGCATGGACGGATCTGGATTCCCTTTCAACTGCAAGGGCACGGACATCCACGAGTACGCACGTATCATCGCCGTCGCCGACATCTATGACAACATCACGACGGAGCGCGAAGGCTACGTCAAGCGCACGCCGTTCGCCGCCATCGAGTATTTCATGCAGCAGATGTACACGACGCTCGACCCCGCCGTCTGCGTCCCCGTGCTCACGCGCATCAAGGACGCATTCCTTGGCTCGCGCGTCGTGCTCTCCGACGGCTCGAAGGGCAAGATTGCCGCGTTCCCCAATGACTTCGCCGCCCTGCCGGTCATCGAGATCACGAAGGACCGGCTCATCAATCTCAACGATCATCCCGACATCAAGATCACGGAGTACAATCCGAAATAATTCCCCAGCATGCCCGCGCGGACGTACTGCCGCGCAGAAAAGCGCCGCAGGCTCGAGAGATGAGCCTGCGGCGCTTCTGTATGCGCGAGGGCAGCGCGTCCTGTCATCCGGCCGCCGCGTCCTCCTGCGCGGCGGCGATCGGTTCTCCCGCCGATTCTTCGAGCAGGTGCTTGCTGAAATACCGCTCGGCGCGGTCGATGATAGGCACGACGATATTCCCGCGCGCGCCGTCCGCTGCGAGCTTTTGCGCGGCGGCGAGGGCCGCGCCGGAGGAAGAGCCGGCAAGGATGCCCTCTTTGCGCGCGAGCGTGCGGACGGCGGCGAAGGCTTCCTCGTCATGGATCTTGTAGACGGCATCGACGAGGCCCATGTCCATCGTCTCGGCGATGAAGTCGTTGCCGATGCCCTCGATTTCATACGCGCCGTGTTCGCCGCCGCCGATGATGGAGCCGTAAGGATCGGCGAGCACGCCGCGCACGACGGGATCCTGCTCCTTGAGGTAACGCAGGATGCCCGTGAAGGTGCCGCCGCTGCCGGCACCTGAGACGAGGTAGTCCACCCGGCCGTCGAGTGCCTGATAGATTTCCGGGCCCGTCGTGCGGTAGTGCGCCCCGGGATTCGCGGGATTCCTGAATTGCTCGAGCGTGATGGCGCCGGGGATGCCGGCGGCGATTTCCCGCGCTCTGGCCGCGGCCGCCTGCATGCCGCCCACCCGCGGCGTATGGACGATCTCGGCACCGAGCGCGCGCATGAGCGTCTGCTTCTCGCTGGAGAATTTTTCCGGCACGACGAAGATGACGCGATAGCCGCGGTTGAGCGCGGCAAAGGCGATGCCGAGACCGGTGTTGCCCGCCGTCCCCTCGACGACGGTGCCGCCCGGCCGCAGCCGCCCGCTCGCCTCCGCCGCATCGAGCATGGCGCGTCCAACGCGATCCTTCGCGCTGCCCGCGGGGTTCCAGAGCTCGAGCTTCGCAAAAACGCGGACGCCCGCCGGGAAGCCGAGATGCGTCAGCGCCACGAGCGGCGTGTGACCGATGAGCTCCTGCATGGAAGCATAGTACTGCATGGCTCACACCTCCCCGCTCGCCGCAATTGCCTGCGCGAGGTCGCGCTGCAGGTCGGCCTCCTCCTCGATGCCGACCGAGAAGCGGATGAGCCCCTCTGTGATGCCGATGCGGTCACGCGTCTCCTTCGGGATGGCAGCGTGCGTCATCGACGCTGGATGGCAGACGAGGCTCTCGACACCGCCGAGGCTCTCCGCGAGCGTGATGACCTGCAACGCCGCGAAGAACCGCGCGATGTCATGCCCCTCGCTGAGCTCGAAGGAGAGCATGGCGCCGCCGTTCTTCGCCTGGCGCCTGTGGATCTCGTGCCCCGGATGCGTCGGCAGACCCGGATAATAGACGCGCCGCACGGCCGGATGGCGCGCGAGGAAATGCGCGAGCGCCGCCGCGTTCTCCACGTGCCGGTCGAGGCGGACGCCGAGCGTGCGGATGCCGCGGATGAGCAGGAACGCGTCGAACGGTCCGAGCACGCCGCCCGTCGAATTCTGCAGGAACGCGAGCCGCTCCGCGAGCTGCTCGGAGCGCGTGACGATGAGCCCCGCGACGACATCGCTGTGACCGCCGAGATACTTCGTCGCGCTGTGCACGACGATATCGGCGCCGAGCGCGAGCGGGCGCTGCAAGTAAGGCGTCATGAACGTATTGTCGACGACGGCGAGCGCGCCGTGCCGATGCGCGATCTCCGCCGCCGCGCGCAGGTCGGTGATCGTGAGCAGCGGATTTGCGGGGCTCTCGATGAGGATGCCCTTGACATCCTCCGTGAACGCGGCCTCGAGGGCATCTGGATGCTCCGTATCCGCGAGCGCGTACGTGATGCCGAAATGGTCGAACACCTTGTCGAGCACGCGGTAGGTGCCGCCGTAAACATTGCGCGAGAGCAGGATCTTATCCCCCACCCGGAAGAGACTCAACACCGCCGTGATGGCCGCCATCCCGGAACCGAAGGCAAAGCCCGCGCAACCGCCCTCGAGCTCGGCGATGAGCCGCTCGAGCGCCTGGCGCGTCGGGTTGCCGGTCCGCGCGTACTCCCAGCCGCCGCGCGTCTTGCCAAGCCCGTCCTGCGCAAAGGTCGACGTCTGATAGATGGGAACATTGACCGCGCCAGTCTGCGCGTCATAGGTGTAGCCGCCATGGATCAGCTGCGTGGCAAAGGCGGGCGCCGACTGAACTTCTTGTCTTTTCATCTTCCACACTCCTCATCGTTTCTCTGCCAGGAGGAAATGGATGTTCTCCATCGCCTGCTGGCGATCGGGACGTTCCTCGAAAAAGTGGCGCTGGATGGCCTCCGGCCCCTCGTGCCGCCGGATGACGAAGCCCTCGTCCGAAAGGATTCCGCGCAGCGCCGCGAGGGAAAACCCCTGCCGCATCGGCTCGCCGAGCTTCTCCGTCATCTCCGCGAGGCAGCGGACACGCGAGGACGAGCCCTCCGCGAACGTCGTCTCATCGGGGAAATCGAGCGCGAAGCGGCTGCCGGGCGCGGCGATTGCCCCGATGCTGCGCACGAGATGGCGCAGCGCATCGAGCGTCAGGTAATAGGCAACGCCGAGCAGAGAGAAAAAGGTCGGCTCATACGGGCGAAAACCGCTCGCGAGCAGCACGCGCGCGACGTCCTGCGTCTCGAAGTCGATTGGCGCGTAGCGGACATGCGGCGGAATCTCCCAGCGCAGCGCCTGGATGCGCGCGAGCTTGTACGCCTGCGTATCGGGGCGGTCGAGCTCGAAGACGCGGATGGTCTCGTCCGTATTGCGGAACGCGAACGTATCCATGCCCGCGCCGCAGATGACGTACTGACAGCCCGAAAGCCTCCGCGAGAAGCGCGCGAGCGCCTGCTCGGCAAACGCCGTGCGCGAGAGTGCGACCGGGGTGAAGCAACGATTGAGACGCGCGAACGGCTTCAGGCTCTCGAAGCCGTAGACGGCGGCATCCTCGGCCGCATCGCCCGCGACCAGCCGCCCGATCTTGTCGTACTCGTCCTTGCCGATGATGTCATAGGCGAGGTAGTCGTCGAAAATCTTGTCCTTCCCGAGCAGGGAATGGTAGGCGCGCGCGAATGAGCACAACTTCGCCGTCATGCTTTCCTGTGAGGCAATCATGGCCATCCTTCCTTTCTTCCGATATTACGCCGATTTGCTGATGGCGTTCGAGAACATGCGCTCGAGCAGCGTAAGCGCGCCGCGATAGCCGACGTAGCTCTTATTCAGAACCACATCATAGGAAACGGGGTAGCTGACTTCCACGATGGCGGAGCCGAGCTTCTTCGCGAGATCCCGCTCCCAGGTCGAGCCGAAAATCAGCGGCGGTTTGCGGCCGTACTGTCCGGCCGCGAGGATCTTGTCGATGATATAGCCGTCCTCGGCGAACGTCACCTCGGCGGCGACATCCGGCGCGAGCCGGCGGTATTCCTCACGGATGGCGCTGCGATATCTCTCCGGCGTGTTGTCCGTGATGACCTGCCGCGCGGGGATCAGGCCGAGCTGGTTCACGAGGAACTTGTTGAGCGCGAGGTTATATGCGGCATCGCTCGCGACCGCGTAGGCAGCCGGCAGCCCCCACCAGTATTCCGCGTAGAAGTCCGTAAAATATTCCAGGTAATAGTAATACTCCTTTTCCTCCCGCGCGATGAAGGCCTCCGTCTCTGCCGCGTGCGCCTTGCCGAACGCCGCGACAGCGCGCAGGAACTCGGCGCACTGCTGCGCGCCGATGGGCAGCACGGGCAGATGAAGATACGGCTGGCCATATTTCTCCTCGAGCAGCCGGGCCGTCTTCAGGCCGAGCCACGGGCCGATCACGAGGTTGAACTCCGCCTGCGGGATGGTCTGCCATTCCCTGACGCCGCCCGAGCCACCGCCGAAGAGGATGTTGACCTCCCAGCCGGCGCCCGTGAGCATGCGCTTGAGCTCCGCGAGGTCGCCGCGCCAGAACGTGTTCTGGAACGGCAGCTCCGACCAGACGTTGATGAGCCCCTGCCGCTTTTTGCCCGTCGCGAAGCGATCGACGTACTGCTCGATGATGGCGCGCGTGACGATCTCATGGCCGACGAAGTTATTGCCCTTGAAACCGCCCGTCTCCGCCGCGACGATGGGCACGCCCTGCTTCTGATAGCGGGCAACGACGGCGCCGATGTCGTCGCCGACGATCTCAGGGACGCAGCCGCTGAGGACGACGAAGAGATCCGCCTGCAAGATCTTGAGCGAGGCGGCGATCAGCTCGTCCAGATGCTTCGCACCGCCAAAGACGACGTCTTTTTCCTGCAGGTTGGTCGAGGGCGGCGTCGAGCCGTCTGCGTATCCCGCCCCCTGGAAGCCGTTGTAGAAGTTCAGGCTCATGTACTGCTTGTCAACGCAGCCCGGCCCGCAATGGGCGATCGGCATCGCGCCGGGGATGGCGCTGACGCTGTGAAACGCGCCGAGCGCGCAGCCGTAGCGCAGCTGGCTGATGGAGTTCGTCTGTCCGTTCGCGTCTTTCTTGATTTCAGGCATGGGATAGCACCTCTCTTTCTTTCTCGTCCTGCTGCAGAATCTCGGGATGACGCGCAAGGATATAAGCATCCTTCTGCTGGCGCCACCAGTCGGTATACGGCAGCTTCACATGCGCCTTGATATCGTCGTGAAATTTCTTGTGCGCGAGGATCTCGAGCACCGTCTCGCCGATATTGATCATGCCCTGATAGCCGACGGCCAGATGTTCGTCGCCGAGCGGCGCGGCGGGGATGCCGAGGCGCGAGGCGAGCGGTGCGAGGCCGTTGTGGCGGATGAGCAGGAAATCCGGCTGCGCCTCCTGCAGGAACGTGTAAAGCTGGTACTGCTGGCGGTTCGAGACATGGAAATGGCGAACGCCGCCGTACTGCGCGTTGAGATGTCCGAGCGAGTCCTCCGCGGGGCTGCCGCTGTCGTAGACGGGATCGTGATGGAAGGTCAGTGAGCCGTCAACCTCGATGCCGAGCTCCCGAAGGACCTCGATGAGACCGTGCGCATAGGCGGAGCCCGTCGCGACGAAGCCCTTCACGCCCTTCAGTTTCTTCCTGAGCTCCTCGATGCGCGGCTTGACGCGGGCGTGCTCGCTTGCGATATAGTGCTCGGCGCGTTCCTCCCGGTGCGTCACGCGCGCGAGCTCGCGCAGCCAAGCGTCCGTGCCGTGAAAGCCGTATGGCATCGGCGCCTTGACCTCCGGCACGCCGAAATGCTGCTCGAGCGCCGCCGCGAGATAGGAGGACAGCGTGTAGCAGAAGCCAACGGTCGCCGCTGCCTCCGACATCTGCGCGAGCTCGTCGACGGACGCGAGATCCACGACGTAGTTGACGCGCAGGCCGAGGTGCGCGAGCATCGGCGTGAAGACATCCGAGCCCCAGAGGTTGATGACGTTGACGAGATCCTCCTGCTTCTTCTGCGGAGCCCGCACGATCTGGCGCAGGATGCCGTGCTGCGTCGCGTCGAAGCCCGTAGACCAATGCTTCGAACGGAAGCCCTCGCAGGCGAGCGGGATGACGGGGATGCCGAGCTCCGCCTCTTTCTCCTCCGCAACGCTCTCGATGTCCTCGCCGATGATGCCCGTCGCGCAGGAGGAGGCGATGAAGATGGCCTTCGGCTGGTAGCGCTCCCAGACGTCGTTGATGGACTGGCGCAGCTTGTCCGACGCGCCGAAGACCAGATCGCTCTCCTTGAGGTTCGTATTGGTGATGCGCAGATTCTCCGCCGGGAAACCGCGCATGACGAGGCCGTTGCGGTAGAGCGCGTTGTACTCGACCTGGCCGCTGCCGCAACCGACCGGCGCGTGCTGGATGAGCACGGCATCGCGCACATGGCCCGCCTGGCATTCGACCATCTGCTCCGAGCAGACAGAGCCCTGCGAAAAGGGGCCCGCGAGCTCGCAGAGGCGGCAGCCGTCGCAGCCGCCGCAAGGGCTGCCCGCCGACCGCCCCGAGCCGCGCTGCACCTTGCCGCGCGCCTCATAACCGGACGCTTTCGCGAGCTCCTCCGTCGTGCCGTCCCAGCCGATGATCGTGCCGAGCCGCTGCTCGCGCGGTTCGACCTCGGCGATATCGAGATTGATTTTTTTCGTCATCGCGCTTCCTCCTTTCAGATGCGGTAATCGTCCTCGAGATTGTCCATGAGCCCGTAGGCGAGCAAGATCTCCTCGAGGCGTTCCTGCGTCATCGGCTTCGGTATCACGAACGAATCGTTCTCCTCGATCTCCCGCGCGAGCGTCCGGTACTCGTCGGCCTGATGCGCGTCCGGCCTGTACTCGATGACGGTCTTGCGCTTGATCTCCGCGTGCTGGACGATGTTGTCGCGCGGCACGAAATGAATGAGCTTCGTGCCGAGCTCGGCGGCGAACGCCCGCAGGAGGTCGAGCTCGCGGTCGACGTTCCTGCTGTTGCAGATGATGCCGCCGAGCCGCACGCCGCCCTTTTTCGCGTAGCGGGCGATGCCCTTGCTGATGTTGTTCGCCGCGTAGAGCGACATCATCTCGCCGCTCGCGACGATGTAGATCTCCTTCGCCTTGCCCTCGCGGATCGGCATCGCAAAACCGCCGCAGACGACATCGCCGAGGACGTCGTAAAAGACGTAATCGAGATCGTCCGTATAGGCGCCGAGGCGCTCGAGCAGTCCGATGGACGTGATGATGCCGCGCCCCGCGCAGCCGACGCCGGGCTCGGGGCCGCCGGACTCCACGCAGCGGATGCCGCCGTAGCCTTCCTTGAGAATGCGCGAAAGCTCGATGTCCTCGCCCTCATCGCGCAGCGTGTCGAGCACGGTCTTCTGTGCGAGTCCGCCGAGCAGCAGCCGCGTGGAGTCCGCCTTCGGATCGCAGCCGACAACCATGACGTGCTTGCCGAGCTCGGCGAGTCCCGCCGTGAGATTCTGCGTCGTCGTCGATTTGCCGATGCCGCCCTTGCCATAGATTGCGATCTGCCGCAGGCTTTCCTTTGCCATCTTCATCTCTCCTCTTTTTTCTCTCCCATCGCCAATGCGTGTGGGAATCTTTTGAAAACATTTTCTCCAGCGATGCCGCGCGCGCCATCCGGTTGCCGCCATACAGCCGGCGCGGGCAGCGAAGCCGCCGCGTGCCAGGCCTCAGCGCTCAGCCGTGGGAAAACGTCTCGCGCACCCTGAGCCCGCCCTGATAGACCTCGCGGCCGAACTCCGACCGCCCCGGCACGCCGACGGCGTCGGCGCGGCAATGCTGGCAGTGACGGAACACATCGATATATTTTCCCGCCTCCTGCCGCGCGAGCGCGAGATCGACGCAGCTCGGCGCCGCGCAGTACTTGAGTTCATGCTGCGGAATCAGCGGGATGATGTTGTACATCGTCGCACCGGCCTCCGCCACCGCCTTGGCGATGGCGGGAATGTGAAACCTGTTGATCTCGTTGATGAGCACCGTGTTCACCTTCACGACAATGCCCGCCGCGGCGATCTTGCGAATGCCCGCGAGCTGGTGACGGATGAGCAGTTCTCCCGCCGCCTCTCCTTTGTAATGGCGGCCGTGATAGACGAGCCCGTCGATGATCTGCGCCTCGATGGCGGGGTCGACGGCGTTCACCGTGACAGTCAGCGTGTCGACGCCGACGGCGATCACCTCGTCGGCACGCTCGTCGAGGAGCAGGCCGTTCGTGCTCATGCACTTCAGCAGCTGCGGATAGCGCGCGCCGATGAGGCGGAACGTCTCAAGCGCGCGGTCAGAGGCAAGCGTATCGCCCGGCCCCGCGATGCCGACAACGGAGAGCTCCGGGCAGAACGTCAGCGCGCGGCCGATGTAGTCCGCCGCTTCCTCCGGCTCGATGACGGCGCGCGTGACGCCGGGACGGTTCTCGACGTCGTTGCGGCTGCGGTCGCAGAACTTGCACGCGAGATTGCAGCCGGGGCAGACCGGCAGGTGGATGCGCCCGCGGTTCTTCCGCGCGCCGAAGCACGGATGGAGCTCACGCACCCGCGCCGCTTTTTCCTCAGAGGGACGGCTGCCCTGCGGCCGCTTTCCCTTCGTTCCCTCGATGATCTCCATATCGCTCACTCCTCTCCTGCCCGCGGCCAGCCCGCGAGCTGCGCCGCCCTCTGCGTGCGCACGCGCGAACGCCGCCTGTCATAGTCGATGATCTCGCCGATGGCTGTCTCGATGACCGCCTCGCCCGCACCGATCTCGAGCACGCCGACGTGATGGCGCGCGAGCGCCTGCTGCGCGCCGCGCCCGACGGCCTCCGCGAGGACGTAGCGGCAGTCGGCGAGCCGTGCCGCCACGGCCTCGAGCGCCGCTGTCTCATGCACGCCATGGCCGCAGGGCGGCATGACCTCGCGCCTTCCCTCGCAGCAGATGCGCCCGTCCGCGCCAACCGCATAGATGACGAATGCCTCACTGTGACCGAAATGACGGTCGATGTGTACGCCGTCGTGTGTCGCGACGGCAAGACGGTATGTCATGATGCCTGCCCCCTTCAAGAAATTTCATCTGCCTGCGCGATGCCTTGGAAACAGAAAGGCTGGGCAAACCGCTCGCCTGCGGTCTGCCCAGCCTTGATCGTCTCATCAGCTGTGCTGCCATATCAGATCCCGCATCCCTCGTCGTTACGATAGAATGTTTTCTGAACCGATATGTTTTATATGAGCTAAATATTAGCACGTCAAAAAGGTACTGTCAAGCACTTTTTTGCATTTTTTCAGTATTCGCGCGGAAATCACGCGGCAGCTTTCCAGCCACCTCTGCAGTCATGCGCCAAAATCAAAGAGCCGCAGGCAGCTTCGCCTGCGGCTCTTCGCACTGGAGATCATCAGAGTTTCTCGAGCAACTCCTGAACCTTCGCCAAGTAGTCCTCGCGCGTGAAGTGGTAGACCTCGCCGGTCTTCCTGACCTTGACCTCGATGTCGCCCGCTTCGACGGCTTTGGGGCCGATGGTGATGCGGACGGGGTAGCCGATGAGGTCGCAGTCCTTGAACTTGACGCCCGCGCGCTCTTTGCGATCGTCGAGCAGCGTGTCGATGTGCGCGGCCTGGCATTCCTCGTAGATGGCCTCGGCGTAGGCGAGCTGGTCGTCTTTTTTCGCGTTGACGGCGACGACGACGACTTCGTAGGGCGCGATGGCGCGCGGCCAGATGATGCCCTGCTCGTCGTTGTTCTGCTCGATGGCGGCGGCCATCGTGCGCCCGATGCCGATGCCGTAGCAGCCCATGTAGAGCGGCTGCTCCTTGCCCTGCTCGTCGAGGAACGTCGCGCCCATCGCCGCGCTGTATTTCGTGCCGAGCGTGAAGACCTGTCCGGCCTCGATGCCGCGCGTCATCTTGAGCGGCGTGCCGCAGTGCGGGCAGGGATCTCCCTCCCGCACCATGCGCAGATCGGTGACGGTGATGGCCGCGGCGTCGAAGTCGCGCGCAGGGTTGACGTTTTTATAGTGGACATCCTGCTCGTTCGCGCCCGTGACGGCGTTATGGAGGCCCATGACGCTCGCGTCGACGAGGATGCGCGTGCCTTTCTTGATGCCGATGGGGCCCATGAAACCCGGGCAGCCGCCCGCCGCACGGATGACCTCCTCGTCCGCCATGCGCAGCTCGAGCGCGCCCTCGATCTGGTTGATGACCTTGACCTCGTTGACCTCGTGGTCGCCGCGCAGGAAGACGAGCACGAGCTCGTCCGCGTCCGTCTGGTAGGCCACGGCCTTGATGGTCTTTTCCGCGGGGATCTGGAGGAAGTCACAGAGGCTCTCGATGGTATTCGTGCCGGGCGTCGCGACCTTCTCGAGGGGCAGCGCGTCCTCAGCGGGCGCGGAGATTGGCGCGAGCTCCGCCTTTTCGTCGCTCGCGGCGTAGTCGCAGTGCGGGCAGTAGGCGATGTTCGACTCGCCCGCATCGGCGAGCACCGTGAACTCGTGGGAGTGACCGCCGCCGATCGCGCCGTTGTCCGCCTCGACGGGGCGGAACGCGAGGCCCATGCGGTTGTAGATGCGCGTATAGGCGTCGTACATCTTCTGATACGAGGCGTTCATGCCCTCGACGTCCTTATCGAAGGAGTAGAGATCCTTCATGATGAACTCGCGGCTGCGCATGAGGCCGAAGCGCGGGCGGCGCTCGTCGCGGAACTTGTCCTGGATCTGATAGAGCAGGAGCGGCAGCTGCTTGTAGCTCCTGACCTCGTCGCGCACGAGGTCGGTGATCATCTCCTCATGCGTCGGGCCGAGGCAGAAGTTCCTGCCGTGGCGGTCCTTCATGCGCATCATCTCATCGCCGTAGGCGGCCCAGCGGCCGCTCTCCTCCCAGAGCTCGGCGGGCTGCAGGATGGGCATCATGACCTCCTGGCCGCCCGCGGCGTCCATCTCCTCGCGGATGATCTGCTCGATCTTGCGGATGACGCGCCAGCCGAGCGGCAGGAACGTGTACATGCCGCCCGCGACCTTGCGGATGAGGCCTGCGCGGTACATGAGCTGATGGCTGACGATCTCCGCCTCCGCCGGCGTATTCCGAAGGGTTGGTGCATATAGACTGGATGCTCTCATTGATTCTTTCGCTCCTCTATGATTCTGTCGATTTCCTTGAACAGTTCGGGCACGAGCTCGCACTCGGGGACCTTGCGGAGGATCTCCCCCTTGCGGAACACGAGGCCCTCGCCCTTGCCGCCCGCGATGCCGACGTCGGCGCCGCGCGCCTCGCCGGGGCCGTTGACGACGCAGCCCATGACGGCGACCTCGATGGGCTCTGCGACTCCTGCGAGCTTCTTTTCGACCTCGGCCGCGATCGCGGGCAGGTCGATGCTCGTGCGGCCGCAGGTCGGGCAGGCGACGAGGGTCGGCCCATAGGAACGCAAGCCGAGGGACTTTAAGATCTCACGGCCGACGCGCACCTCCGGCACGGGGTCGCCCGTGAGCGAGATGCGCAGCGTGTCGCCGATGCCCTCAGCGAGCAGCGCGCCGATGCCGACGGCGGACTTGATGACGCCCGTGCGCACCGTGCCCGCCTCGGTGATGCCGAGGTGCAGCGGATAGTCGACCGTCTCGCTCATGAGGCGGTAGGCCGCGAGCGTCAGCGGCACGTCATGCGCCTTGAGCGAGATCTTCATGTCGTAGAAGCCCTCCTGCTCGAGCAGGCGCACATGCTCGAGCGCGGACGCGACGAGCGCCTCCGCCGTCACGCCGCCGTATTTTTTGAGCAGGCGCTTATCGAGCGAACCGGCGTTGACACCGATGCGGATGGGAATATGCGCCTTTTTCGCCGCTGCCGCAACAGCCGCGACCTTCTCCGGCCCGCCGATGTTGCCGGGGTTCAGGCGCAGCGCGTGGATGCCCTGCGCGATGGCCTCGAGCGCGAGCTTGTAGTCGAAATGGATGTCCGCGACGAGCGGCACGGGCGAGGCCGCGAGGATGCTGCCAAGATTCCTCGCCGCCGCCATATCCGGCACGGCGAGGCGCACGATATCGCAGCCCGCCTGCGCGAGCGCGCGGATCTGCGCGAGCGTCGCCTCGGTATCCGCCGTCTTCGTATTCGTCATGGACTGGACAGAGATGGGCGCGCCGCCGCCGATGGCGACGGGGCCGATATGGATCTGCCGCGTCTTCTTCCTCTGGTACTCCATCATACGTCAGCCTCCTAAAAACACGCGCACGACATCATTCTTCGTCGCGAACACCATGAGCAGCAAGAGCAGCGCGATGCCGACGCGCTGCGCGTAGTACGTGAAACGCGGCCCCATCGGCCGTCCGATGACCGCCTCGACGCAGAGCCCGACGAAATGGCCGCCGTCGAGCGCCGGGATGGGCAGCAGGTTGATGATGGCCAGGTTGAGGCTCAGAAACGCCGTGAAATTGAGCAGCGGCACAAACCCCATCTGCGCGACCTGGCCTGCCATCTGCGCGACGCCGATGGGCCCCGCGAGCTCCGCGCCGGAGAGCTTCAAGATGATCTTGTAGAGCTCGTAGACCATCATGGAGATGACGGATCCCGTCTTCTGCACGGCGAGCTGCGCGGACCGCACGGCGCCCGGATGCTCCATCGTCGCAGAGCTCATGACGCCGATCATCGC
>Ga0256405_10008032_pt1 | contig 15399 bp, 24 predicted proteins | sample RumenRJG_02DNA_FD_189096 | JGI IMG/M metagenome (GOLD analysis project Ga0256405, IMG submission 189096) | Bovine rumen microbial communities from Lethbridge, Alberta, Canada - RJG_02 | ecosystem: Host-associated > Mammals > Digestive system > Stomach > Rumen | place: Canada: Alberta... | reverse complement strand
CAAGCAATCCAATCATTTGGTGTAATATAGTTTGGCATTATGTTTCTTGGAACGATTGGAATAAATTTAGAGTCTTTAAATAACTTGTAATTATCATCATTAATAATACAAGTCATAGGTGAGACAAAAACCGGAAGTTTACCATTTTCATCAAATGGATTAACTTCCGATCTATGATTTATATTTACAGGATGCATACTAGGAAGTAAGCTAACCTCGTTTAAACTATACATCATCTCTTTTTAAAATTAAAGTTTTATTATTTTGAGTAATAATTGTTCTATCTAACGGACGTTCTATTTTAAAACTAGCATCGTGTACACCTTGTTTTTTAGAATATATAATAGTGATATAATCACTAGATTTTGCAAAAACCCATCCATCATATATAATATCATCTTCTTTAATTCAAACATCGTCAAAAATCTTAACATTGCCTAAATTAATATCAGATAATATATTTTGTTTATTTACATTTTTATTTTTATTAAATAATTTTTCTATAATATTCATATTATCCGTCTAAGCATTCAAAATATAGCAAAGTGGGATTATTTTTATGAACATCAATATCAGGATATCTTTCAGAAAATAACTTAGTATTAAAAGGTTTAGTAATAATATGTACTCCATGAGCAGTTGGAACTTTATATAAAAATTTAGCTTCTGCTTTAGGATCACACCATATTTCTATAAAATTTACAATATCTACAAGATTTTCATCTTCTTTATCAATATCTACAACAAACTTTTTATCATTTGAAATAAATGATTTTCCACATGCTGTAGAATAAGCACCTTTTAAACCTACTACATTTTTTCCAGATAAATACATATCTGTTGTTACTCGTAATGTAGCGTCTGCAACTTCTGAAAAACTTCTTTTAGTAGGATGAATATAAGCTCTTGCATTTAGAGCATGACAAATAGATTTAATCTCTTCTTCTTTTCTAGACAATTCATCAACAGAACGAATAGTATAATATTTAATTAATCTATTTTTATTATTACCGTTTACACCTTGTTCGGTATGTCCATCCTTTCCTCTAATTAATATTTGTACAAAATAGAATTCATCTTCACTATTGAATTCCATTATTTCTTTAAACAGATTAAAATTATTCACTAATTTCATTTCAGTTTATCTGTTTTTCACGTTTTGTTTTCTTATGTTTTTTATCAGCTTCTTTAGTAGGTTTTCTTTTAATCTTTTCTACCAAAGTTTCATCCTGATATCGGTCAAGTTCTCCCAAAGGAATTTTTGCCATTTTAATTGTTAATTTTAGCTAAAATTTGTTGTTCTAATTCTTTAGATTCTTTAATAAGAGAATCTATTTCTTCTTGAGGATGTTGAGTTTCTGCCCAAAAATTAATTCCTGATTCATTTTCTAAATTATAATAATCAGCATGTGTAATAAATTGAGGTTTTATTCCATAACCCATTCCATCATCTTCAAGTTTAATAGGAAAAATATTTAAAATTGGATCATCTATGTTAAATCCAATTCTATTATCGACTATTTTAGCTCCTAACTGAAGTAAAATATCTCTTAATGTTAATTTATAAATTGGTCAATATTGCCAATCTATACCTATAATATTTTTATATTTCTCTGATTTCATCTACACAAGTGTCGTAAGTAATTTTACCATCTTCTGTTTCTAAAATCCAATATAAATCTTCTTCTGTAATTTGTATACCTAATAGTTTACCAATTATATTAGTTGCTTTACAGTTTTTATGATAAAGTTTTTTAGCTTCAGAAAAAGCATTTTCATTAAAATGTTTAAAATCATCAAAGTCTTTTATATCAAAAATATCGAAATCTACTCCGATAATTTTATCTTCTGGAAGTCTTTTAAGTTCTTCTTCTGTATAATACCATCTTGGAAAAGTGGTTTTAGATAATGCTTCATAAAATTCTTGTTCATTATCTACTTTAGCTATATGATTAATAATTTTCATATTGTAAAATTAATAAAAAAATTTAAATTACAAAATATTTGTCAACCTGCTCAGACTCGAACTGAGATGTATTTCTACGGTAGCTTCTAAGGCTACTGGGTCTACCATTCCCCCACAGGCTGTAAAACTACAGTATAAGCTCTGTAGTACAGCTCCTGATTACAATAATTACAGGATATGGTCTACTTTACCATATTTGTAGATAATGCTTACTAAAACAACAGCACTCCTATGGAATTACCCAATGGTCTGTCACCTCCCCCTTTGCATACGGCGGTCGGGGCATTTACGAGGTTCAGGGATTCTGATTTTTAGTCATTATAAAATCCCTTTTGACGGTCCATTCTACACGAACATCCTTGATGAAAACATCAATTATCGGACCAAAAGTATTACAGTTTAGTTCATTGTAAACTATCTGGATATTAGATTCCAGCAAACATACAGGTTTTTATGGCAAACCTTCCGAAAACCTATAGTAATTGTTTTACAATTTGCTCAACATCTGGCCAATTTTCAATATAGCCTTCTTCGTTTACAGTAAAACTTAAGGCTTCACTGTTATCGATTAAGTCTAATTGTAAATAAAATGGAATTTGATGTTCTTCTACAAAAGCACATTCGTTATTTGAAGTTAAATAATAACAAGTATGAGCTCTAACTTCAAAATTAATAGTAGCTTTAATACCTTTTGGCCAACAAACAATTCTACCACTATCTAAAATAATTCTTGGAGACCAATTAATATCACTATGATTAAATTTTAAAAACGGTAAATGTTTAACAGTTTGAGCTGTAGAGGAAACACCGTTAATGTTGCACTGTTGTAAATTACCAATACTAAATTGACAATCGACATATCTAATGTCAAACGTCTTCTTTACATTTTTAGTTATTTTCATAACCAATGTTTTAAGTTACAATTATTGTTTACTTGATATTGAATTTTATTATTAATTTCTTCCCAAGATATAGGAGTATAATTGTTAAAATCCACTCCAACATCATATTGAGTAGGAAGATACATATCTAAAAACCTCATATCATCGGTTGTACTAGTTTTAGATATATGAGTGTGCCCACTAAGAGCATATGCTATGTTATCCTTATATATTTCAGGATTCCAATGTGCAAAAGTCAAAAATGGAAAATGATTAAGATATACTGTACGCCCGTCTATCTCAATTCGCATTTGTTGATCAACATAATCAAATAAAAGATCTGTTCCAGTTGTTCTATTTTTCCAGTCATGATTACCTACAATCAAAATAATATGGCCATTTAATTGATCACGTATTTCTTTCCACTTAGGTCTTCCGCCAAAACAAAAATCACCTAAATGAAATACTGTATCTTCTGAACCAACTACAGAATTCCAATTTTCTATTAATTTTTGATCATGTTCTTCTATAGTTTCAAACGGACGATTACAAAATTTTAAAATAGAATTATGATTAAAATGGGTATCGGATATGAAATACACACTAGACCCAGGAAATTTAGTTATCATTTTTATCAAAAAGTTCAGAAATAATGAGAATTGGCAATATTATTGGAAAGAATATCGCAATAAAAGAAATTACTACATCTGGATTAAATTTATCAAATGTTCCATCATTATTAATTCTATCCCAATGTTTTTTACCATATAAACTAATTGCTATACCTATACACCAGGTTATAATTAAATATATTTTAAATATCAACATACTGATTATTATCTTTTACTATTTCTCCATCTACTAAATCACAATGTTCTTTAGCTTGTTCATAATTATCGTAGTCACTTAAACAATGACCGTCTTTATATACATAATAATGCATTAATTATCCTCCAATCCTAATATTACAGAAAGTTGATCGCTACTGCCGTTACAAATATCATATATTATATATGATGCACAAGTCTCAATAGCTTTCATTTCATCTTTAGATAAATATTTTATATTACTGTCTTCTATTGGAAATTCTTCTGTTTTAGCATAATAAAACAAAATATTTTCAAAATAGTGTTCTACATTACTCATAAACCTATCCTCCATAATATTCTTTAATGATTAAAGATTGGGGATAGTAGTAACGTCTTATACCATTAGGTTTAGTTTCAACATATCCTACAAATTGACCATGAACATAATAAAGATTTACATCAATTTCTTTATTATCACTTTTACGATACGCTTTCATGTTAAAATGGAGTTTTAAGATTTTTAGAATAACTGTTATAATATAAAATTTGAGTTTCTGTTAAATTATTAAACCATTCTTCAAAATATTTATAATATTTTGGAATATTATTTCTTTTAAACTCGTTTCAAAGGTATTCTTTTAACATTTTAATTTAATTTAGTTAGAGCGAATAATCGGAATCGAACCGACATCAGAAGATTGGAAATCTCCTACACTAACCGTTGTGCTATACTCGCAAAATACCGCATTTACGGCAGTGCGGCCAGCCAAAACATACGCTCTTCGAGTGATGTTAAATTACTCTTCTGCAGGAAATACAGGATTAGTTAAACTAACGTTTCCTGTTACAGCATCAACATATACTTGAGCTTGCTGATTACCGAAAATATATTGAACATTTGTATCAATTGGACCAACTTCCTTACGAAGCACACACATTTTACTATGAGGTTTTACACAATTAGCACTCATCATCTTATTATATGCTTCTTCAAAAGTAAGTTCAATCTTTTCATCATTCATAGGAAAGTTTTCTACCCAAAAACCATGTTCTACAATAAGGGTATCCTTTTGACCGACCATATGTATAAATGTAAGAACATGTGAATCAGCACTAGTACTATCGATCTGAGTGATTACTTGAAATACAGAATTTACAGCTTCAATATTACCATTTGTAGATTCCGAATCAAAATAATTTTCAAATTTTGCAGTAACTTCATAGAAACGATAATGATTGTACAAGCTATCTACATAAGCATAATCTGTTGATACTAAATCTTCAACTTTAATCTGTTCTTTAACTTCTTCTTGTTTTGAGCAAGTGCAAGACATTGCGCAAAACATTACAATAAATGTAAAAATAAAATAAAATTTCTTCATTTAAAATTTTTTAAATTAAACATCTTTGATTTTAGCCCCAGCAGTAGGCAGTGGTATCGAACCACACTCCCTTCCTCAGAGAGCCACTAATTTTCAAGATTAGGCTGTAGCCTCTACAGATTACCTACTATCTCGCCATTATATTTCAAATATAAATGGTTCATATACTACATCATAGTGTTCATCTTTTATTGATATATTAACAATATTACTATCACCATAATGTGTAATTTCATGATCTCCAGAATGTACGTGTCCACATAAACACCATTTTGGTTTTGAATAGTCAATAGCATCTCTTAATTCTTGACAACCATAATCATGTTTATAATTAAATGTATCTGGTTCTAATACAACACCACATTGGTCGATTTTAGGAGGACAGTGAGTCAATAATACATCACAATTAGGATATATTAAACTAAATTTATATTTTAATTGTTTTGTATTACCATAAAAAGCCCAATTTTTCAAATCTGGACACCAGGGAGATCCATAAAACACTTTATCTTTATATGTAATAAAACTATCACAAAGATAAGAAATTTTTGTCTCGTTTAAAAATAAATCCTCCATTACTTCCCACGCAACATGAAATCGTTTTTGAAGCTCATATAATGCAAAACAATGATTTCCTGCAATAAATATTACTTTGTCACATTCTAGATTTTCTGCCCAAGGTCTAAATTTTACTTGGAACCAAGATATAGATGCAATAATATTTTTCTGTATATCTAAAGGAAATATATCACCACAAATACAAACTACATCACATTTAGGTAATTTAGGAAGATATCCGTGTAAATCGCTAATTGCTACTATTTTCATTAAATTTAAAGGTCATGGGATGTAATAATATATAAGCAATAACTACAAGGCATATACATTGTGTATATGTAAATGTAAAACCTATTATAGGTAATAGTAAAAATAGAAAGACAGCATTACACAAAAAGTCTAATACCAATCCTAAAAGCATTAACAAAAAATAAATCCAACTTTTCATATTAACAATTATATTAGTAATAAAGTAGTTCCGCTGAGAATCGAACTCAGATTTATAGATTAGAAGTCTATTGTTCTATCCATTGAACTACGAAACCTTTGTTAATTAATCATAACCATAATATCTAGCCCAATAATCATTTGTATCTTTTACACAATCATCTTCATCCCAACTAAATAATTCTCCAGTATATTTAGTTACTTTAGGTTTTGTTTCTGATTTCTTTTTAGGCTTGTATTTAATGAAATCTTCTGGTTTTAAATCAAAAGATGCGGGTATTAATTTAATTATGTTGTTTACCATAATACCAATCTATTAAAAGTTGTTTATGATTCCAGGCAAATTCTGGTAAATCATTTAAATCATTAGGAAATTTAAAAATCTTAAACAATTCTACTTCATCTTTCTCACCGCCTCGTTCCTGAGTATTTATATTGATTTTATTATTTAACATAGCATCGATAATTTCTTCAGGACGTACTTCAATTTCAAATCTAATAGTAATATTTTGATTTTTATTGTCTTTAGGATTACTTTGAATACCTATTACATTGAGTTTATGAGTTTCATCAAGCTTTAAACCAGTTTCTTCATAAACTTCTCTTCTAGCAGCTTCTTCTAAAGTTTCATCCCAATCAACATATCCACAAGGTAAACAATAATAACCTACAAAATCAGGACATCCTTTACCTCGTTTTTCAGTTAAAACAAAAACGTTATTGTCAAAATCTTTAAAATAAACAATAACAGTAACAGCAACAGATCTAGAGATCCAAAATTCTTTTCCTGTGTTTTTATCTACAATTTTAAAATTCTTCATAATTTTATTATAATTAGTTTGTCGGGAAGACAGGACTCGAACCTGCGACCTCTAGTTCGCCAGACATATAAGATTCGAACTTATGACACTTCCTTTATTATGCCTGAACCCCAATTTCTCGGTATCTTGGTAACCGTAACCAAAACTAGCGTTCTAGCCAACTGAACTACTTCCCGTAAAATATCAGGTGAAGCTAACCTGATTCCGGAGCTAGATGTAGGTTAATCCGCGTATCCGGTGTTTAAAAGGTTTCCTACTCCTATTAAACTTAAAGCTTACTTAGAGCCTCCTGTCGGAATCGAACCAACATTTGCTGATTACAAATCAGCTGTAATAACCTTTATACTAAGGAGGCTAAATTCCCTCATTTATACTCAGAGGGAAAAGAGTTATATAAGCTCATTAGTGTCAAAAATTCTATCTTCGATATCTGTTCGTTCTCCAATATAATCTTTTAACATTTTTTGAGTTTCAGTGCAAATTTTAGTTTTAATGATATTAGTTTCGAGTAATTTTGCAATATCTTCAGGATATACGGTATTTACTAATTCCTCTAAAGAATTAACAACGCCTCCATATTCTGACATATATACAATTGCATTAAATATATACAACCAGAATATAATTTTATTTAAATTATAAGTAGGTCTTAAAAATCTAAATTCAATTGTTTTTCCACCAGAATAGCATAAAGCGTTAATAAAGTTTACCCAAAAATATCTTTTATCAATATTCCATTTTCTTGCATGTTCTAGATCATTCGGATGAGGTTCGGTAAGACTTCCTAAAAATGGAAATCCAACCATTGATTTATAAAGACTTTCGAAATCTCTATATCCTAAAAGTAATTTACAATAATCCTTATGAGTGTCTTTATACTCAGAAGATTTAAAAGTATAAACAGGCAAAATCATAGCTAATTGATTCTGCAAATTTACACAATTTTTATAAATATTCCAAAGAACTTCTGGAGATAATTTAAACCCTCCTATATGAACGTGTAAAGAACAGTTTTTATCAAAGAAAGTATAATCTTTAAGAGTATCAATTTGTTGTTTCAAAAGATTTAAACCTTTGTTTCCAGATAAAACAACTGTAGAATATTCATTTCCAGTAATAGAACCATCCCTTAACGGAATTAAACCATCTCTAAAACAAATATCCTGAGGTATTGTACCAGTAGCTGTTTCAAATTCCAATCCAAAAGTATATTTAAGAAACTTAGAAAGTTTAAAATCTATTTCTTCAGACTTTAAATATTGTTTATCTTTAAAAATTCCAAAACTTTCAGCAGCCTCATAATTTTTTGGAAATTCATAATTATATGTAGACACAGAAGCATATTTACAATAAATAGTGTCGATATTAGATAAAGTATCTGATATTTTATATACACCACAACTTCTGTCATATATAATATGATTTTCAAATCTTTCTTTATTATAATAAATATAATCTCTTCTATCTCTTATAGAAATTAATTTATCACTAACTTCGGTATACTCAAAAATCTTAATACCATCTATAATATCGTTAATAAACCTATAAGCGTAGTTAATACGTATTACTTTATCTGTAAAAAAATCTCTGACTACTCCGTCCATAATTTAAAGAATTTGAAAGATTCATTATAATCGGAACTATAAGATGTATATTGCAAACTACCTGCTTTATAATCCTTCTTTTCACTCTTACCAAGTATATATAGCAAACCGTTGTAAGGAGAATATCCTGTTTCAGATACTGCAATATAACATATTCCATTTTCAAAAAATTGAGGGCACATAGAATGATATCTTACAAAGCTAATGTTTCTTGCAAGATAATCTTCAAGGGATAGTTTAGATTTCTTATACTCTTTATTAACAATATTTAAAGAAAATTTATCTCTAAACGGAATTCCATGAAAGAAGAATATAGTAAATACTTTTACAAAATCACTTGTAGGTTTTTGTCCAGTATGCAAGATTCTTCCATAATTAGTTATTCTATATTTACCATGAAGAGGTATGTCTTGCTCATCTAAATATGTATTATTTTTATAACAATACTGTATATAATCAAACTTTTCAGCAATATTACCATTATATCCTTTATAGTTTTGATATGTATATACTTTAGACTGAAAACATTGAGATCTATCGATATCTTTATAAGAATACAATTTACCGTTTACATATTGATAAACTTTATTACTCTTTGCTTCATATACATTATCACCAACCATTGCACATAAATAAGAAGCGATTGATGAAAATATAAGACGATCGCGATTAAAAGTAAAGTAAAAAGGTCTTTCAACACTAACTTCTTTCGAATAAGGAGTTTCCAAAGAAGCTCCTTTATAGAAATAAGTTTTAACACTATTATTTCTATAATCTACTGCAACAAAAGCTGTGCCACCTATGTACTTAGATAATACATCAAAACCCTTATGATATATAATTAGAGCTAAAACTTGAGAATCTGACAATCCTAAACAGTTAATATTAGGAATAAATTCTTTTGCAAGAGCTTCATAATTATGAATAGTGCCATTATGAATAAAAGCAAAATCTATTTCATCTTTTTCATTCTTATGCAAAATAGGATGAGCTTTTTCTACAGTAATGGCTCCAACAGAAGCTTTTCGATCATGACCTAAAGCTACTTGACAAGTTTCAGTATTATTTAACAAGTCACTATCCCAGAAGAAGTTTTCAAAATAAGAATTTTGACCAATACCGTATTCTACTTTGCCGTCAATAAATACTCCACAAGAATCCCCTCCTCGTTTATCATTAGCAATTCCTAATACAGTAAAGATATCTTTTCTAAAAACGTCTGGTTTACTATTAATTATACCATATAATCCACACATATTACCAAGGGAGTTCTGCGTTTATAGTGTTAGTAACAAAACGAGATTCTTTAAATTTTTGTTCAGGCAAATAAAGATTGTATCTTTCAATCAACTTTTTTGCAAGTTCTATATCACTATTATTTATAGCTGTTTGTGTAGCAGTAGCATCAGGGAGACTCCTTCTACGATTAAATGCATCAACCGCAGTTATTATTTGGTTATATACGGTTTCAAGAAGTGTTGTAGAAGCCATCATTGCACTAGAAAGACTTCTATACTCAAAACCCCATGGCTGAAGTCTAAAAGCCCCAGCTTTTCCATATAAGCTGCGTCTATTGCTATCAGAATCAAATAGCAGTGATACCAATCCAAGATACGCATCAAAATATTTTAACAGTTGAATAGATGTTTCAATGTTGTGTCCTTCATAGCCAAAATGAACGTGGACAAAATGTTATCTTATAGGCTTTTTATCCTACAATTCTTACAATTTAGTTATTTTGTAAGTTCAGCATATATTTTCACCCTATTTCTAGGGGCAATTCACTCGTGGGGATATTTTATTCTCTAAAGAGGTTCAATCCCTATGCGTTACACTGGCAGTCATTCTTTAGACAACTGCTTAGCACGGTATTCAAGATAAGCTTCAATTTTATCTTTTTTTCTTTTAAGACAAATTTCTGCTCCTGAATATAAAAATTCATAAAGTTTTTTAATTTTTTCAAATTTATTAGTAGAATCAGCTTTTCACCGACAAATCCATCATTTACAAGTTTTACCTTCATGTTCATAAAAAACGTATGATAATCCTGTATATTTATTAATAATCTCTGATATCTGAACTAATCATTTATAATTAGGTCCAGAAATAACAGGATTAAAAATTCCATCATGTTGTTCAAAACTACCATCACCATCAATAAAACCTCTAATCAAAGCTCCATAAAATTTTTCTGGAATTTTATTTAAAGGTAATTCAAAATCTAGATCTGTTTTTCTTGGACCTAAATTATAAATTGAAAGATCAGATAACATTTTTTTAGAAGTCCATCTCAATCTAGATTGAGGTTTTCTATGTGCGGCACCATTTTGATACTCAATATGTTTAACACAAGATGGGCATTTAAGTTGATTTGCAAAGTATTCTAATATATATCCATCTTCGGCTTGGATATTAAAAGAAAATCTTCCATGATTTCTATTTTTATCTGCTACAGAGCCATCTGCAATAAAAAATCCTAAAAAATAAGCTTTAGAATCTGTATCAATTACAGATAAATAATTTTCATCAACTGTATTAATAAAAGCTTTTTTAGGAGTTAACCCTAAGCTTTTAATTGCACTACTTACTGATGATTTAGCTTTATTTAGAATCTTACATATTTCAGAATGTGTTTTGCCTTCTTCTACTAATTTTTTAACTTGTTCTTGAAATTCTGTCATAATTAATTAATTTAATATTTGTATATCTTCGAATTATAATATACAAATATACACTTTTCGAACTAATTATGCAAATTTTCATTTAAATTTTTATATTGCTTTACTACTCGTTCACCGTTTTTGAATTGTACTTAGTATTAGTTACCTAATACATGGGCCCCAATTGACCCAGCACTGCGTCCATTTTTACCTTTTGGAGACGGCTTAGGATTAGTTTTGAGTGTATACACGTTATAATCAGGATCGCAGCCAAAGAGATTTGCTTCAGGTGATTGTAATTGATCAGAATCAACTTCCTCGTAAGCAGAACATTTAATGTCATAATCTGGATTAATTTTCTTTAAGAAATTACGAAGATAATTTTTCATATATTCTATGTTATTAATCCATTCACCACATGATTTACAAGGCGGAATATTAAATTCTGCAAGAATGTTATCGATTTCAATACCGAAACCTTCGGGCATATCATCTGCTTTATAAGGTTCATCCTTTATTCCAGGAATTAAACCCACAGATGAAACAACTTTATTAGTTTTAGTATTAATTATAAAGAGCTCTGGATCGGCTCCTAATGTGAATTCACGAATGCGCATATTATTTCGTTTATATATTTTGAGATATCAAATTTGGGAAATCTGACAACATCTACTTGTATAAGCATTAAAGTTGGATATTTATCAGACAAAATATAAGAAACTACAGGAATTCTTCCTGTAACAGTAAAATATGAGGTATTTGTAACTTTGCCAATTAGTTCTATATTACTAGACCAATCTATTTCACATATTCTTTGATAATTTTTACGAGGAATACATGCATAATTTAAATTTAAAAGACCTTCGTAAATATAATGAGTTGAAGTACATAATACAGGAATAGTTTGATCTTTATAAATAGGTCTTATTTCACACAAGTCATATTCATATTTATCTTTAAAGAAATCCATTCCTGAATTAAATGTAACAATTAATTGTTTTTTTGTTAACTTATTAAGCTGAGTTGTAGCAGAACGATAACTAAAATTATCACCAAAGATAACCACATCTGCTTTACTAGAATCTTTAACAATCTCTACTGGACTTAAAAATTCAGCAACTTTAGTGTTTTTTCCGATAATTGATACTTTCATTGTTGATTATTTTATAAGTCTTCAAATAAGTGTTAAGATTATTCTCAAATAATTTATCTGTTACTTCATCAAAGTCTCTTACTAATCTACATTGTGGAGTGTTAATATGAAATTGAGGAAATACATCATTAACGTTTTTATGCTTAATACAAGATTGCACAATTTCTTTTTTAGTAAGACATCCTAAATTTACACCAAAAGTATGTACATCCCAGTTAAAATCATTACCATATGTAGTTGCAACCACATTAAATAAATTAATAATAGATTCAAACTTAAACTGAGGAAGTTGTTTTAGTTTACGGGCATGAAGTAAATATAAATTATAAGGCCATTCAAATAAACATCTAGTCCAAGTTAATACATATTTATGAATAAGTCTATTTTCAGAGTTAATATCTAGATTAACTTTAAAAACTTCTATACCTTTATATGTATCATCAGTTACTTTATATTTTACATTCCAATCTTTTGGAAGTTGCCTAAAATGGTTTTTAATTTCTTTTTTAGTGAAGAAACAGAAATTACTATAATAGTGTTGAAGATCAGCTTCACCTTTAGCTATATAAATTGTATAACATCTAGCTGATTGAGAACTGAAAGCACTACCAAAACATGCTCCTTCTCTTATTTGAGGATTTTTATCAGGTGAATCAGTATAGCCGTATCTTACATGATAACCATAAACATCTAATCTATGACCCATTTTTGAATTAAATTATTTAACATGTCGTGTAATTCACAATACTCCATCATTTCAGGATGACCTTGAATTCCAATACATGTTGGTTTATTTTTAATATGATAAATAGTGATTTCTGGCTCTTTAACAATTTTCTTAGAATCTATTTTATCACCTTCATATTTTGTAGAACGATGTTCTGCCCAATAAAGAATTTCATAATCATCGGGACTTAAATCAAATGGATAAGCCATTTGATGATGAGTTGATGTTATCTGATATTTTTCACCATCTTTATTGATAATTTCGTGAGTTCCCCAAATTGCATGATTATCACAATTTTGGACTAACTTTCCACCATTCATTATACAGCAAAATTGAGACCCACGGCAGACAGAAACTACTAATTGATCTTTACGTATATTATCAAAGATCTCCTTTTCATACGCATCGCGATTAGGATTATTATATGTAGTACGATGTTTCTTACATCCATACATACTAGGAGTAACATCTTCTCCTCCTGTAAAGAATACTATATCAGCGTCTTTAAGATTATTTGTAAGTTCATAATCTTTAATCCAACGTACATAATAAGTATCTCCACCAACTACATAAATCTTCATATTTCTTTATTAAAAAAATAAAGAAACTGCCCACAGCACAGTTTCTTTATTTTATTTTCAGTTTTTACTCATTTTCAACTTCAGGATTTTCAACTTCAGCAACAGGAGCATCAACTGCAACAGGAGCCGCTACATTGCCAAACAGATTAGCGAAAGGATTCTGGCCACCGCCAAGCATGGAATACATCATGATGTCCTTGAGATCAAGATTGTCATCCTTACCTGCAAGAAGAGCAAGCATCATAGGATTCTGAGCAATCGTACCACCATTCTGACCAAGCATCAGAAGAGGAAGCAGGCTATCACCCTTCTTATCACCAGAAAGTGCGAAAAGCATCATAGGATTGATCTGACCATCAACCGTTCCAGTGAAAGATACGACAACACGAATACTAGCTTGACCAAGCAGGAAGTCCTTGATAGGATACACATTAGAACCAGCACCAGTATAACCGACAACGGTTACCTTACCGTCCTTAATGGACTTGATCTTACCATAAGACTTAGAACGAACGATCACATCACCAACTTTGAGCTGGTTAAACGGTTTTGCAATGGTGAATGCAGGAACATCAATAACCATTTCAGTCGGATAAGACACGAGACGGAAATTATCGTCAATAGCTACATAACCTTCAGCAGTTTCGACACAAATATTGCCATCCATAGCAATACGAACGTCAGAAACTTCCTGAGGAAGGAACTGTGCCTTAAGACGTTCACCAAGATTCTTAATGGAATTCTTCATTTCAGTTTTATTAGATTTGTTAATATTAGACTTTTCTTCTTTATTCAGAAGAGGACGGGCCGAACGGCACCAAGTTTCAAATTTGATACGGTTTGCAACAGAAGTGATATTACACTTCTTAAGATTATACTTACGAGTAAGCTCGTCAATATACTCTGCATCTGCACCAGTAAGCTGATCAACCGGAGTATCAAATGTGTTAAGAACATAAATGTTGTTACCTTTCTTAGTAACAAGATGATCACCAATCTTTACATCAGCAAGATAGTCGTTAAGACCACACTCAGCAATATAAAACTTGGGAGTACCCTTTGCGAACGCGATAAGCTGTTCGAGATTAGTAGGGTTAAAATTAGGATTTGAGGTGTAAATAATAACTCGATTCATATCTCAATTTTTGTTATTAAATAAAATTAGAATCTATGCTGTGGACGTAGATTTCTTTGTTGCGGGTCACAGAGTCGAACTGTGTATCTCTAGGTTATGAGCCTAAAATGATTATATATCCGTTTCACCCACCCGCTATCCGTTATTTTTAATTTGTATTATTTTTTATAATTTTTTGCAATAATTTACTTTGAATTGCAAAATTAAAAGTTCCAGGAGTCATATTTTAAATCATGATGCTGTTTATATTCTTTATAGATTTTATTATTATGATTAATAACATCACCATAAGTTTTATGATGTTCTATAAAATATTTTGCTTCATTATAAGAAAATAACGTACAAGTTAAATTTCCAATACATCCACTTATAGGATAATAAGAAAAGTATACATATTTCCATCTATTACAAAATATTCTTCTAAAAAATGAAAGCTCTGAAGGGATTATGCGAAACAATAATCTTCTATAAGGTGATGGAGTTATTAATTTTTCAGATTTATATTCAACTTTTAAATTATAAAAACAATTTTTCATCCCAAATTACATCTACAGTTATATCTCCTTCTGCATCATCCCACTTACACGTTTTACAAATTTCAACAAAATCATTATCCGGATACCTTTTAGATAAAATTTTACTGATTTCATAAGGATGTATTTCAGCGGCATGTAA